>PDWJ01000288.1_pt1 | contig 77936 bp, 75 predicted proteins | sample 1430881 | NCBI WGS metagenome assembly PDWJ01 (sample SAMN01162460, study PRJNA174530) | Oral metagenome, whole genome shotgun sequencing project. | biome: Marine environment; feature: Marine mammal; material: Swab sample of the gingival sulcus; isolation source: swab sample of gingival sulcus...
AGTGGCGACGGCGTTGTCCTCGCAGACAGCGGCAGCGATTGGATGCCCGTTGGCGGAAAGTTCACCGGCAAGATCTTCGGCTTGGCCCTGTTTTCCAACGCGCTAACCGCAGCAAAAGTTGCAGCGGCGAAGTCTTACTATGACCGCAAGGCCGGGCGCTAGGCGGTCATCCGATCTGATCCTCAGCTCCCCCCGACCCGCGCGGTCGGGGGCTTTTTTGCGTTCTAGGGGATCAGGTTCAGGATTCCATCAGCGAGCGGTCTCTGAAGCGCAGCGGCATCCGCCCAAGAGGCTGACAGCCACGCGGTCCATTCGTCGGCGTCGGTCAGAATAACCGGCATAGCTTTCGGGTGAATCGGCGCCACCTCTTCGTTCGGCTCTGTCGTCAGGAAGGCGAACAGGTCGTCCGTGGTTTCGCCGTCCTTAACCTTCCGGGTGCTTGTCCAGTCGGGCACGAACAGGCCCGCGAAGAAAGCGGGCTCCGGCACTTCGAACCACTGGTTGCCGCCCTTGACCGGCTCGGCAAATGAGGTGACCGGAACGAGGCACCGATGCTCAGGGCCCAGCCACCTTTGCCAGTGGCGCGAGCCCGTATTGCGCACGTTCGTGACGCCCTTGTCGTAGTTCCGACCCCGCATGAAATATTCGGGCGTCGGCAGGCCCCAGCGTGCAAGCTGTAGCACCTGACCGGCGCCATCATTGCGGATCACCGGGGCCATCTGGTCGGGATAGATCTGTTCGCGCGGCTCAAGGTTGCCGGTCCGGTCATCGAGGCCAGCGAAGAGCTGCCGCATCGCCTCCTGGCTGGTGGTGCTGGAATACAGGTTGCACATTGCTACGCCCTCTCATCGCGCCAGACCCACGTTAGAACCTGCCTGACCGGCCTGCGCACAGTAAACCCCTCGACCATCTGTTGCGCTGAAGGGATGAAGGGTCGGGCAGAGACGCTGTCTTTCGTTCCACACTTAGAGCACGGCCACGGCGGCACATGCGCCTCATGCAGAGCCCCAACGACTGCGACCAGATCCGCCGCCCAATAGTTGGCCGACCGTTTGCAGAGGCTACAGCGGTAGGTGACCACCATGCCATCAGCTGCGGCATCGCGCATCAGGCGGTTTCGTTGGCGACTCGATGAAGGACCGGCGGAAGGCATGGGAAACAGAATGAGAACATTCGTGCCGATTCTGCAATGGGGATAGCGGCGACGGTCGCACCGATCAGGCCGTCATCAGGGCGTCACTCTTTGAAGAACGAAGCCCATCCGCTGCCGACCAAGCAGTTATCATGTTCGTGTAAAGTTCACGATATGTCTTGATAACACTTTGGGCTTAGTGACTTGAATTTCGGGGAAATACTGACGGATTTGCAATCCGCTGCGTCACCACTCCGCCAACTCGCCGCCGTGGTGGTCTGGCTGCATCTATCGCGCCGCATGGGGGAGCGCCGAGGGCACGGCATGGTCTGCAGGACCTGTTCGGAGCTCGTGCAATGCGCTTTCTCATCTTGTCCCTGTTCGCTCTGACGGCGGTGTCCGCCTGCCTCAGCACGGCTCCGGGGCCGTCCGATCCGCCATCGCGGCCTTCTGTACGGCAGGCAGCGCCTTCGGTGCCCGACGTTCCGCGCGCGCAAGCGGAGGCGGCCCGCGTTCATGTGATCCGTGACAATCGCGGCGGGCAGGTGCTCTCGGCCTTGGCCGAACGGGAACGTCTGCGCCGATGGGGTGGGCCGGTGGAAGTGCGGGGCTATTGCGCGTCGGCCTGCACGATTTTTATCACTCTGCCCAACGCGTGCCTTGGGCGCGGGGCGGTCGTGGGGTTCCATGCGCCGTCGATCACGGGGACCGACACGATCATTCCAGGAACAGAGGGGTTCTTGGGGGCTTACTATCGCAACGGAATCCTTGAAAAGTGGCGCGCGGATTGGAGCCGGTCGACCAAGATCACCAAGATCCGTGCTCGGGAATATGTGGAGCTCGACCCGCAAACCCGACTGTGCGATTAGTGCAACTCAGCGGGGCGGCGTCTTGTGAACGTTAGGCCCCTGTGACATGATCTTGCCAAACGAAAAGCCCGGAGCGTCGACATGGCCGATTTCGCCACCAGCCGGACCACTATGGTCGATACCCAGATCCGTCCCTCTGATGTGACAAAGTATCCGATTATCCAGGCGATGCTTGCGATTCCGCGTGAGATTTTCCTGCCGGGTGGGCTGCGTCCAGTGGCCTATGCTGATCGGGATCAACCGCTTGAGGGCGGGCGCTATGTGCTCGCTCCGCGCAGCTTCGCCAAGATGCTTGATGCTGCGAATGTCGGGGCAGAAGATGTCGTTCTCGATCTGGGCTGTGGGCTAGGGTATTCGACCGCGGTTCTGGCGCATATGGCCAAGACTGTCGTGGCTGTCGAGGAAAACGGCTCTCACGCTGAGGACGCACAGAGCGCGCTTTCCGAAGCTGGCGTCGACAACGCCGCCGTGATCGCCGGGCCGATGGCCGCAGGAGAGCCGAAATCGGGCCCCTATGACGTGATCATGGTTCAGGGCGCGATTGAGACTTGGCCCGAAGCATTGACCGATCAGCTTTGTGAGGGGGGGCGTGCCGTTGCCCTCTGGGCCGAGGGTCACAACTGCACCGCCCGGCTGGGCCACAAGCTTGATGGGCGCATGATCTGGCGCGATCTTTTCTCCGCCAGTGCGCCGGTGCTTCCGGGCTTTGCCCGCGTTCAGGAATTTGCATTTTAGATTACGTAACCCATTAGAACCACGCAGAAAGGGCTCTTCATGTTCCGCGCTCCTCTTCGCCTCCTGGCTCTGGTCGCGGGAGTGGCATGCGCCTCTGCCGCCCAAGCTGACACGCTGGCCGATACGCTGACGCTGGCCTATCGCAACTCTGGCCTTCTCGATCAGAACCGCGCCTTGCTGCGCGCCGCAGACGAAGACGTCGCGCAAGCGGTCTCTGCGCTGCGTCCGATCGTGAACTGGAGCGCAAACATCAAACAGACACGGGTGGTGGCGAATTACGACGCTGGATCCCGTGTCGTGCCCGATGGCCGCGGTGGCGCGATTTCGGTGAACTACGGGTCCGGCGCCAATGTGACCAACGAGACGACTGCCAATATTGGCATTTCGGCCTCGCTGCTGCTCTATGATTTTGGGGCCTCGCAATACGGGATCGACGCCGCGAAAGAGCTGGTGCTCGCCACCCGGCAAGGTCTGATCTCCGCCGAGCAGAACGTTCTGCTGCGGGCCGTTCAGGCCCATATGGAAGTGCGCCGCGCTCACGAAGTGTTGGAGCTGCGCCGCTCCAATGTCGGGTTGATCCAACAGGAGTTGCGCGCAGCCCGTGACCGTTTCGAAGTGGGGGAAATTACCCGGACGGACGTGTCCTTTGCAGAAGCGCGCTTGGCCGAAGCACGGGCTCAAGTGGCCGCGGCCGAAGGTGATCTGGCGCGGGCGCGCGAGGAATACCGCGCTGTGACGGGGCAGGCTCCGAACCGGTTGTCGGCAGGCACGCCCGCCCGAATTCGCCAGACCGAAGATCAGGCCATCGCGATTGCGCTGCGCAATCATCCCGCAATCATCGAAGTGCAGCACAACGTTGCGGCGGCGGAGCTGAATATCAAGCGCGCGGAAGCGGCAATGAAGCCGCGGGCGCAGCTCGACGCTCAGATGGGGGTCGATCAGGACTGGAACATGCAGCAAAGCTTGGGGCTTTCGATCTCCGGGCCGATTTATCAAGGCGGCGGATTGTCGAGCCGGGTGCGTCAGGCCATGGCACGGCGGGACGCCAACCGCGCTGGGTTGCATACGACGTCGGCCGCGATCCGCCAGCAGGTGTCGAGCGCCTACGCGATCATGCAGGTGACCAAGCTGTCCATCGAGGCATCCGATACCCAGGTTCGTGCCGCGCGTACCGCCTTTGAGGGGATTCGCGAAGAGGCCGGGCTCGGCTCCCGCACGACGCTGGACGTCCTGGATGCAGAGCAAAGCCTGCTGAACGCGCGGGTTGGCGTCGTGTCGGCCCAGATCGATCAGGTGATTGCGTCCTACAACACGCTGGCCTCCATGGGGCAGCTCACAGCGCAGGCGCTGCAATTGCCGGTTCAGCAGTACGATCCCACGGCCTACTACAAGCTGGTCGAAGGGGCTCCGACTGCACGGTCGGAACAGGGGCGGGCGCTTGATCGCGTACTCCGCTCTATCGGGGATTAACGCCGGTCTTCTCAAGGCGTTGTCCGATCCGGTCCGGCTGTGTAGGGTGGGGCCGAGGCAATGCAGGAACGACAAATGTCCGACCCGGTCACAAATGTAGAAGTTGAAGACGTCCTGTCATCGATCCGGCGTCTTCTCGCAGATGGCCAGTCGGCCGCTCCGGCGGAGACGACTGGCGCTGATCGTCGTGCGCCCGAAGCCGAGGAGAAGCTTGTTCTGACCCCGGAGTTTCGAGTGGGCGAGAGCAGGGGAGACGCGCCGGTCGAGAGCGCCGCGCCGCTCGTCCTCGATAGCCCTCTGACGCCCGAGCCCGAGCTCGTCGTGCCGTCGGTGCACCAGATCGGTGAGGATGCCGATACTTTGGCCGATGGCTGCGCGGAGCCCAGCCACGAGACGGTTTCACAAGAAGAGGCCGTGCAGGACAGTGATCCGGACAGTCTGGCAGAGCGCCGAGCGCGGCTGGAGGCCACCATTGCGGAGCTTGAAGCCGCCGTCGCCGGAGAAGACACAGAGTGGGAACCCGATGGCTCGGAAGAGGCCGAGGACGCGCAGTTCGTTATGCCGAGCACATTGGCGCGCGATCTAAACGCCGTGGAAGATGCCGATCTGGCGGATCCCGACCCCGCCAAGCCGGAGCCAGAGCTGGAAACGGCGGGGGATGAACCCGCAGATGACGAAGCCGAAGACATTCCGTTCGTGGCCGATCCGGTCGGCACGGATGCTGCCGTCCCGAGCGATGCTGAGCATGACGAACTGGCCGCCTATCTGGCGGACAGCGCGGCGATCGACGATGACAAGCTACAGGCCATGGTGGCGGAGGCTGTTCGGGCGGAGCTTCAGGGCGTGTTGGGCGAGCGGATCACCCGCAATGTCCGCAAGCTTGTGCGGCGCGAGATTTATCGCATCATTGCTAGCGAAGACCTAACCTGAGCACGGCGCGCTGCGCTCAACGAAAAACGCGGCCCGTTGGGACCGCGTTTTTTCATGGCAGCATGAACGTGTGGGATCAGGCGGCGGCTTGCTCGGCCGCGTGACGGCGTTCGCTTTCTTCGCGGGACAGGGCGACCGAGGTCCGCACGCCGCGACCGACGAAATCCATCAGACCTTGCACGACACGCTCGTTCGGGTCGATCCCGGCGCAGGACAGCACTTCACGGCCATCGCGCGAGCGCGCCCAGCGAGCGATTTGCTCGGGGCCATTGCCGTATTTCTTGTCATCGGCAATCGCATCGTCCAAGGCAGCCAGCACAACAGCAGCAAAAAGCTTGCGCGCGCGGTTGCCCTGTTCATTGTTGAATGCGGTGCCGTCGATGAAGTCTTTCATTGCGGTTCCTTGTTTTTGCTCTTGTGGTCCGGGCGTGAGGGTCAATATGCACGTGCAGCACTGATTCTTGCCGACCGTTCTGGGAATGGCTGCCATGCGTTTGGCGCATGGCTTCGGGGGCTTTTGGGGACTATTTGCTTATCTTGTCAGGGGCGAACCGCCTAGATATAGGCATGCTTAAGACCCCATCAACCTTTTGACACAATTCTGACACGGAAATCAGTATGGCCAAGATCAACGGTAATGAAATCCGTCCGGGCAATGTTCTGGAACATGACGGTCACCTTTGGGCGGCGGTGAAGGTGGATCACGTGAAGCCCGGCAAGGGTGGAGCCTTCGCTCAGGTGGAGCTGCGCAACCTGCGCAATGGCTCCAAGCTGAACGAGCGATTCCGCTCCGCTGACAAGGTGGAACGTGTGCGCTTGGAGCAGAAAGACCAGCAGTTTCTCTATGAAAACGATGGGATGCTCGTTTTCATGGACACCGAGACCTATGAGCAGGTCGAGCTGCCCGCCGAGATCTTGGGGGAGCGTCGCCCGTTCCTTCAGGACGGGATGACGGTCGTGGTGGAATACTACGAAGAAGAGGCGCTGAACGCGACACTGCCGCAGAAAGTGACCTGCAAGATCGTAGAAACCGAGCCGGTCGTGAAGGGCCAGACGGCAGCCAACAGCTTCAAGCCTGCTGTCCTGGACAACGGCATGCGGGTGATGGTGCCGCCTTTCGTGGCGCAGGACGAGGACATCATCGTCAACACTGAGACGATGGAATATTCCGAGCGCGCCTAAGCGGCGCGCCTTAGGGCTGGCTCAGGTTTCGCCCCTGCGGGGCGACCGACCGGGGGAGGGCGCTGCCCTCCCCCGGACCCCCTCCCGAGGTATTTGAACAAATAAGATGGGGGCGCGGCGTTGTTGCTGCGCCCTTTTTCTGTGGGGTGCTGTCAGGGGCTGGGAGCGAGCGTTGCAGAGCCCGCGTTCAGCGAGCCGTCCATGCGGTCGAACCTCATATGAGCGAGCGCATGGCCGTCCGCCTGGCTGAACAGCGTGCCTGCCGGTTTCCCGTCACAGGTGATCTGCGTGCCAACGGGCGCGGAGCCGGTGATGGCGAGGCGGGTCAGGCCTTTCTTGAGCGTCGTCTTGTGCTTCATGCGGGCGGTGACTTCCTGGCCGACATAGCAGCCTTTGCGGAAATCTACGCCGTTGAGCCGCTCAAACCCCGCCTCCAGAATGTACGTCTCTGGCGTCAGTTCGATGCCGGTTTCCGGGATCACTTCGGTGACGCGTGTCTCGATCGGATCGGGGGTGGCGCTGCGGGTGCCATAGAGGCGGCGGGGAAGGGCAGGGTGGCGCGGATCGGCCAGGCCCTGCGCGCCATGGGCCACGCGGAGCGGGCTTTCCGTGATCTCGACCTTTGCGCGCAGCTTGTACATGGCAAGCCACTGGGCGAGCTGCGCGGCGTGGCTGGAGGCCACGTCGAGGATCAGGGCCTCGGGCTGGGACAGGATCAGGAAGTCTGCCAGATACTTGCCCTGTGGCGTCAGCATGGCCGCGTAGATGAGCGTATCCGGCCCGGCGTGGGTCACGTCATTGGTCACAAGCCCCTGGAGGAAGTGTTCCCGGTCGTCTCCACTGATGGCGATGAGGCTGCGGTCAGTCATCGTGGTTCTTCCTGTGGCGGAACTGCATTCGGTAAAGATCGGCATAGGGGCCGGGGCGGTCAAGGAGCTCTTCATGCGTTCCCTGATCGACGACCTTGCCGCGATCCATCACGACAATGCTGTCGGCCCCCTGAACCGTCGAGAGCCTGTGGGCGATGACCAATGTCGTGCGTCCCTGTGCCAGGCCGTCGAGCGCCTGCTGCACCACCGCTTCGGATTTGGTGTCGAGAGCGGATGTCGCCTCGTCCAGCAGCAGCACCGGCGTGTCGCGCAGGATTGCGCGGGCGATGGCGACCCGCTGCCGCTGACCCCCCGAAAGCGCAGAGCCGCGCGGCCCGGCAGGGGCGTCCAGCCCGCCGTCCAGCCGTGGCAGGAAGTCACTGACATGGGCCGCATCGAGCGCCGCGCGCAAGGCGGGTTCCGAAACGTCACGGCCCAGAACGATATTGTCGTGAAGCGTCTCATCGAACAGTGCCGCGTCCTGGGCGACGGTTGAGATCATGTCCCGCAGGGCGTGGGGATCGAGCGCGGAAATTGCCGTGCCATCCAGCGAGATGGCGCCGCTTTTCGGATCGACCAGCCGCGTCAACAGCCTGAACAGCGTGCTCTTGCCCGCGCCCGAAGCCCCGACAAGGGCGGTCGTGGCTCCGGCCCGTGCCGTGAAGCTGACGCCGCGCAGCACATCGTGCTCCCCGTAGCTGAGGTGAACGTCATCGAAGCGGATCTCGGGTGCGGCTTTGGGCGGTGCGGCGGGGGCCGCCGGACGGGTGAGCGCAGGGGGCTCGTCGAACAGGGCCTTGATCCGTTCAATCGACGCGGCGGCGGTCTGCCATTGGCCGGAGAGGTTGCCTAGGCGCCGCAACGGCTCGAACGCGAGCGCCATGGCGGTGAAGAAGGACATGAACTGCCCGACCGTCTTTTCGCCGGCGATGATTTCTCCTCCGCCGTAGATCAGCACGCCCAGAAAGCCGACGCCGGTCATGATGTCGATCAGGCCGGGGATGGCGGCCTGACCGATGGCGGTGTGGACCTCTGCTTTCACGCGTTGACCCGAGATCGCGTCGAACCGGGCGACCTGGTGGTCTTCGAGCCGGTTGAGCTTCACCGCGTCGATCCCGTGGAACACCTCGTCCAGCCGGGTCGAAATCCGGGCCGACAGATCCCGCGCCTTGCGTGACTGGCGCCGCACATAGCCCTGCACGAGCAATGAGGGAGCGACCAGCACCGGGATGCCGATCAGCGCGACCAGCGTCCAAGCCCAGTCGACCGACAGCGCGACGCCAAAGAGCCAGATCACAGCCACCGCATCGCGGCCGATGCCTTGGGCGAAAGTGCCCCAGACGGTGTTGATGGCCAGCACATCGCCCTGCACCCGCTCGATCAGCTGTCCGGGCGGGTGTGTCTGGTGGAAGCGGCCGCTCAGGCTCATCAGGTGACGCAGCAGGTCAGAGCGGATCTCGGCGCCGGTGCGGCTCTTGATCCGGGTGAGCGCGATCTTCTGCCCCATGGAGGACACCGCCCGGACGAAGAAGATCCCCAGGATCGCAAGCCCGACCCACCAGACGGCGGACTGGTTCCCACCGACGAAGATGTCGTCGAACATCGGCCGCATCATGTAGCTGAGCACGCCCATCATGGAGCCTTCGATGGCCATGAGTAGCATGGCAATCGCCAGCCCGCCCGTATGGCGGCGCAGGTAACGGGACCAGAGCCACCGCGCCAGCATCAGGTGCGGCTTTCCGCGAAGTGGCGGGTCAGTTCTTCGGGATCATAGCGGGTGGCGAGCCACGTCTCGAAATCCATCTCCGGCTCATGAGGTTCGAATTGGTCAAGAAGCGCGTCGAGTATGCCCGTCTTGGACGATTTGATGTGGAGAAATCTAAAGGACAGATGTTTTCGGGCTTCCGTCAAGGGACGCTTTTCGATCGCCAGCAGGTAGATGGCAGAGGCCAGACCCGCGCGATCTGCGCCCGATTTGCAGTGCATCAGAAAGGGTTTCTCTATGCTGCGAAAAAGCGCGATCAGCTTTTGCAGTTCTTCGCGTTCGGGCGCCCGCCGGGCGTTCAGGGACACCGACACCATCGTCAGCCCAAGCTCTGCGCAGCTCTCTTTCTCAAAGAGATGGTGTGCCCAGCGGCCTTCGCCGCGCAGGTTGAGGATCGTCTTGATCCCGCGTGCCTTCGCGCGGCGCAACCGGGTGTGGGTTGGGTGGTTGGAGCGGTAAACTCCCGGAGCGACCTCTGCGAAATTCGTCCAGGTCCGGCGCAGGATCGCGTGGTCGAACAGCTCGTAATGGAGGCGCGAGCGCCAGCGTTCTCGCGGCGTCGAGATATCGCGCCCGAAAGAGCGGCGGAACCGGCGTTCGCGGTCCTGGAGGGCTTGGATGGCGGATCGGAACATGGCGCTTCGGTCGTGACTATCGGGCCGATGTAGCTTCGCACTGCGCCCCGCACAAGACCAGCCCCATTGACGCGGCGTGGCTTCTGCCTAATCTCGCGCCGGAATTCCATTGAAAGGACGCTCCCCCATGCCCCTCGCTCACGGCCGCGAATATCTCGCCATTCCGGGCCCTTCCGTCATGCCCGAGGCCGTTTTGCGCGCGATGCACCGCTCTGCTCCGAACATCTATGAGGGCGAGCTGGTGGAGATGACGGCCGGGTTGATCCCTGACCTCAAGTCCTTTGTTGGCACCGAAGGCCATGTCGCCATCTACATCGCCAACGGCCATGGCACATGGGAAGCGGCGCTGAGCAATGTGCTCAGTCGGGGTGACAAGGTTCTGGTCGCGGCCACGGGGCTTTTCGCAAAGGGTTGGGCCGAGATGGCTGCGGGCCTGGGCATCGAGGTCGAGCTGATGGATTTCGGCACCGACACCGTGATTGATCCGGACCGCGTGGCGCAGCGCCTGCGGGATGATCCAGATCACAGCCTGCGTGCGGTGCTGGCGGTGCATACCGACACATCCAGTTCCCTGCGCTCAGACATGGGGGCCTTGGGGGCGGCGATCCGGGATACCGGCCATCCGGCGCTGTTCATGGTCGATTGCATTGCATCGCTGGGCTGCGATGTTGTGGAAATGGATGCCTGGCAGGCGGATGTGCTGATCTCGGCCAGCCAAAAGGGACTGATGGTGCCGCCGGGGCTGGGCTTTGTGTGGTTCAACGACAGGGCCGACAGCGCACGTGATCGCGCCGATCTGGCGTCGCATTATTGGGACTGGCGCCCGCGCGCCAATGCCACGCAACTTTGGCAGTATTTCGATGGCACGGCGCCGACGCACCATCTCTATGGGTTGCGGGCCGCGCTCGATCTGATCGCGGCAGAGGGCCGCGCGGCGATCTGGCACCGGCATGAAGTCCTGGCGCGGACGGTCTGGTCGGCGGCAGAGGCTTGGGGGGCGGGCGGAGCGCTGCGGCTCAATGTGGCGGAGCCTGCGCATCGGTCCCATGCGGTGACGACGCTGCATCTTCCGGGCGGCGGCGCCTCGCGTCTGCGGGAGTGGTGCGCGAGCCATGCCGGGGTGACGTTGGGCATCGGTCTGGGGTTCGAGCCTGCGGACGACACTTTCCGCATCGGTCATATGGGCCATGTGAACGCCCACATGGTGCTGGGCGTTCTGGCTGTGATCGAAGCGGGGCTGATCGCCTGCGATATCCCTCACGGGGGCGGCGCGCTCACCGCGGCGGCGCAGGTGGTGGCGTCAGCGTGATCGCGCGGCGGCAAGCGCCTCGGGCAGGGCGGCGGCAAAGCGGTCCAGCTCTGTGTCCGGGCCGCAGCTGACACGGATGCAGCGGTCTTGCGGGGCCAGGCCCGGCATTCGCACAAAGTTGTCCCGCTCCGTCAGCTCCGCCAAGACGGCGCGGGCGAAATCGCCATCCGCGCCGCAATCGATGGCCACGAAATTGGTCGCCGAAGGCAGCGCGGAGAGCCCGTTCTCATCCGCGATCCCGGCGATCCGCTGCCGCGCCCGGTCGATCTTGGCCAGCGTGTCCGCTAGATGGCTCTGGTCGCGCAGTGCGGCGAGCGCGGCGGCCTGTCCCAGACGGTTCACCCCGAAATGGTTGCCGATCCGGCCAAAGGCTGCGATCAGATCCGCCGAGCCGATGGCATAGCCCATCCGCATCCCCGCGAGCCCGTAGGCCTTTGAAAAAGTGCGAAACCGGATGACGCGCGGGTCTTCGGGCGCCATCAGCGGCGCGGTCCCTTCAGGGGCCATCTCGATATAGGCTTCATCGAGCACAAGCAGGGCGCCCTCGGGCAGGGCCTCGATCAGCCGTTGCACCGTGGCGCCGTCATGCCAACTGGCCATCGGGTTGTCGGGGTTCGACAGGTAGACGAGCTTCGCCCCGACCTCATGGGCCTTCGCGGCAAGCGCCTCGGGGTCTTCGTGATCGCCCTTGAACGGTACCGTGTGCAGCGTGCCGCCGTAGCCCCGGACGTGGTAGGCAAAGGTCGGGTAGGACCCAGCAGAGGCCACGACGCTTACGCCCGGCTCCACCGTCATTCGCACGAGATTGCCCAAGAGCCCGTCGATGCCTTCTCCGATGATGACATGGGCGGGGTTTACGCCCAGATGTCCGGCGACGGCATGGCGCAGATCGTGGCTGCCTGCATCGCCGTATTTCCACACGTCGGGCGCCCCGTCCCGGATCGCCTCCAAGACCTTGGGCGACGGGCCAAAGCCGTTTTCATTCGCGCCCAGCCGTGCGGCAAACACCCGCCCCCGGTCCCGCTCCTGCGTCTCGGGGCCGACAAAAGGCACGGTGGCGGGCAGGGCGGCGACAAGCGGGGTGAGGCGGGGATCGTTGGTCATGGCCATGGGGTAGCTTGCGTCGCGCTGTCGCACAAGCACTTGCCCCAGGGGGCGTGGGCGCATCTCTGATCTGGAGTTTGCCCTCGGGGCGGGGCGCATCACGCCCGGCTGAGCGCTCGGAAAGCGCAAAGAAAAAGGGCGCGCCCGATGAGCGCGCCCCTCAAGGGTTTCAACCGATTATTCGGCGGCTTTGTTGGTGATCCGCGCATCCGTGTAGGGTGCGTAGGGCGCGTGATCGGCCAGGTACTCGGCGGTCACATCGGCCAGGTCGGGACCGAAATCGTAGACGTTCTGGGCATTCTCGAACATCGCGTAGCCGTCGCCGCCGTTGCGCACGTAGTTGTTGGACACCACGCCGTAGAGTTTGGCTTCGTCCAGCGGGGTGTCTCCGATCATCACGTCGGACACGCGCGCACCGGGCTCGGCGTTCGGGTCGAAGGCGAAGCTCATGCCCGAGACCTGCGGGAAGCGGCCCGCGCCTTCTTCGACCTGGCTCACGCCGTTCTCAAGCGCCGCCAGCACCACGTCGCCGGTGACAAAGAAGGTCGACAGCGTGTTCTGGAACGGCAGCACCGTCAGCACTTCGCCCATGGTCACATCGCCCGCGTCGATCGAGGCGCGGATGCCGCCGCCGTTCTGGATGGCGATCTCGATCCCCTGATCCTTGACGCGCTCCAGCATGGCGTCGGCGATCAGCACGCCCATTTCGCAAACCTGAGCCCGGCAGAACGCGCGGTCTCCGCCGATCGGCTGATCGGTCACGGCGACCACCTTGTTGCGAATTTCGTCCAGCGGCTTGGCCAGCTCCGCGATCCGCTGCACCGTGCCGGGGTGTTCTTGCACGGAGGCGTCCATGATGATCGGCTGACCGGAGGTCTCCACGATCTCGCCATCATCGTTGAAGGTGATGTTCAGCTCGCCCAAGAATTTGCCATAGGCATAGGCCGACAGGATCGCCGTGCCATTGACCATGGTCGGGTAGGGGCCTTCGGCGCCGTCCATATCGCCCAGCAGGGTGTTGGAGTGGCCGCCAACGATCACGTCAACGCCGGTGGTGTTTTCGGCAACATGCTGATCGACACCGTAGCCGGAGTGGCTGAGCACGATGATCTTGTTCACGCCCTCTTCGGTCAACTTGTCGACCTCGCCCTGCACCGCGTTCACCGGATCGGTGAAGGTGATGTTCTTGCCCGGGCTGGCCAGCTCATCGGTGTCTTGCGGGGTCAGGCCGATCAGGCCCAGCTTTTCGCCGCCGCGCTCAATGATCGTGCTCTTCATGATCGCGTCATGGATCAGGGGCTCGGCCGAGGTGTCGGCGTTGGACATCAGCACCGGGAAATCCACGGTGTCGACAAAGCCGCGCAGCACTTCGGGGCCGTCGTCGAATTCGTGGTTGCCCACGGTCATCGCGTCATAGCCCAGCTTGTTCATGAACTCGGCGGCCATGGCGCCCTTGTAATAGGTGTAGAACAGCGTGCCCTGGAACTGGTCGCCGCCATCGAACAGCACCACGTTGTTGGACCGCTGGCGGGCCTCTTCAACGGCGGTGATCAGCCGTGCGGTGCCGCCAAAGCACTTGCCTTCGGCATTGTCTTCGGCAGAGCAGCCGCTGTCATATTTGCTGATGGGCTCGAACCGGGCATGGAAATCATTGGTGTGCAGGATGGTCAGGCTGTAATCGGCCATGGCCGTGCCTGCGGACAGCGCCAGCACGCTGGATGCAAGAAGACGTGTGAACATGAGAGTTCCCCCAAGGATTGATATTCTGGACCGGTTGGGATCGGCTCCGGCCCCGGTGCCACTCTGGCATGGCCTGCCACAGGGACAAAACAGTTTCGTGACTGCTTGACGTCGCAGGCGCTGAGCGGCAGAGCTTTGCCATGCTGATTTTCAAGATTTTCCGTGCCCCGGAATGGGCCGATCTTCAGGCCGACGGCACGACCGCCGGAGCGCCGGTCGATCTGGCCGACGGGTTCATCCATTTCTCCACCGCCGATCAGGTGCAGGAGACCGCCGCGAAGCATTTCGCAGGGGAAACCGATCTGGTTCTCGCTGCGATCGAGGCCGACGGGCTTGACGCGCTCAAATGGGAGCCGTCGCGGGGAGGTGCGCTCTTCCCCCACCTTTACCGCGGGCTTGATGCGCGCGACATTGCCTGGCATCGGCCCCTGCCGTTTGAAAACGGCGCCCACGTCTTTCCGGAGCTGTCATGAAACCCGACCGTATCGCCACGCGGCTGCTGCGCAGCCTTGATCCCGAAACCGCCCATGGCCTGGCGCTCAAGGCGTTGCAGGCGGGGCTTGGGCCGCGTGGCGGGGCGGTCACGTCGGATCGGTTGCGCACGCAGGTGGCCGGGCTGGATCTGCCCAACCCGCTTGGGCTTGCGGCTGGGTTCGACAAGAATGCGATGGCAATTGCGCCTCTTGCCCGTTCCGGTTTCGGCTTCATCGAAGTCGGCGCGATCACGCCGCGCCCGCAGCCGGGCAACCCGCGCCCGCGCCTGTTCCGGCTGACCGAGGACAAGGCTGCGATCAACCGGTTCGGGTTCAACAATGCCGGGATGCACGCCGCCGCCGCGCGGCTGGCCCATCGCCCGAAAGGCGCCGTGGTCGGTCTGAACCTCGGGGCGAACAAGGACAGCGAAGATCGCGCCCGCGATTTCGCGCAGGTGCTGGAGACATGCGGCCCCCATATCGACTTTGCCACCGTCAACGTATCCTCGCCCAACACCGAGAACCTGCGTGATCTGCAAGGCGCCGACGCCCTGCGCGCGCTGCTGGCTGGGGTGCAGGAGGCGAACGCCGCCCTGCCCATGGCGCGGCCCATCTTCCTCAAGATCGCGCCAGATCTGACCGCCCAAGAGCTTGAGCAGATCGCCCGAGAGGCCGAGGCCGCGCAGCTTGCCGGGATCATCGCGACGAATACGACGCTGGCGCGCGATGGCCTGAAAAGTGCAAGTGCAGGTGAAAAAGGTGGCCTTTCTGGCCAGCCATTGTTCGAAAAATCCACGCGCGTTCTGGCGCGGCTTTCGACACTGACGGCCTTGCCCCTGATCGGCGTCGGCGGGATCGCCACGGCAGAGCAAGCCTACGCCAAGATCCGCGCCGGGGCCTGCGCGCTGCAGCTCTACACGGCCCTTGCCTATTCCGGGCTCAGCCTCGCGCGGGAGATCGCCACCGGGCTCGATGCTCTGCTGGCCAAAGACGGATACACCCGGCTGGCCGATGCCGTTGGCACCGACCGCGATCGCTGGCTGGACTAGTTCCCCAAGATCATCCGCGCGGCCCGCGCACGCCTTCCTGACGGGCAAGCCGGATAAAATGCGCCATGTAGGGCAGCCGCTCATCGCCCGCGCGCATCACAGCATGCAGGCGCCGCGTCAACGCGGGGTTGCCGAGCGGGCGGGTCACCAGCCGCGCCCCGTCCAGCCCCGACCGCAGCGCCCAATCGGGCAGCACAGCGATCCCGCGTCCCGAGGCGACCAGCAGCAGGATCATCTGCGTCAGCTCGACCTGACGCAGCTCTCCTGCGGTTTCTCCGGCAGGGGTCAGGAACTGTGAGAACACGTCCAGCCGCGCCCGCTCCATCGGGTAGGTGATGACGGTTTCGCTGCGGAAATCGGCAGGCGCCAGGGCTGTCTTCTCCGCAAGCGGGTGATCCGCCGGGAGCACCGCAAGCGGCATGTAGTCGAACAGCGGAAGGAAGCTGAGATCGGCATCCGTGCCGGGCTCCGCGGTGACGACAAGATCGACCTCCTCGCGGGTGAGCGCTGTCAGGGCGTCAAAGCCCATGCCCGGCCGAATATCCAAATCGACATCGCCCCAGGCGCGGCGCAGCTGGTCCATGACCGGCAACAGCCAGTCAAACCCGCCGTGGCTCTCCATGGCGACATGCAGCCGCCCGGCGCGCCCTTCGGTCAGGCCGGAGAATTCGGCTTGAAGCGCGGCGATCTCGGGCAGGATCCGCTCGGCGGTGCGCAGCATACGCTCCCCCGCGGCGGACAGGCGCAGAGGCTTGGAGCGGCGCACGAACAGCGGCACACCCGCCTGGTCTTCGATCCCTTTGATCTGGTGGGACAGCGCGGATTGCGTGACATGCAGCCGGTCGGCCGCGCCCGCGACGCTGCCGGTTTCGCTGATCGCCTGGATCAGCCGCAAATGCCGTAGCTCGATATGCATTTGTTAATCCGGCTCATGTTGAAGCTGAGAAACGTGAGTTTGTCTCACGGACGCGACTCGACTACAAGTGCCAAGATCAAGGAGAGCCCCATGTCCCGCGCCGCATTGTCCTTCGAGTTCTTCCCGCCCAAGTCGCTGGAAGCGTCATTCCGTCTGTGGAACTGCATCACGACCCTCGAACACCTGGCGCCGGATTTCGTGTCGGTGACCTATGGCGCGGGCGGCACCACGCGCGAGTTGACGCATGAGGCGGTCGGCACGATCCACAAGACGACCGGGCTGAATGTCGCCGCGCATCTGACCTGCGTGGACGCAACGCGCGATGAAACCCTGGCCATTGCCGAAGGCTATGCCGAAGCGGGCGTGACCCGCATCGTCGCGCTGCGGGGCGATCCGCCCAAAGGGCAGGGGCGCTTTGCGCCGCACCCGCAGGGCTTTTCCGGCGCGCCCGAGCTGGTGGGGGCGCTCGCGCGCAGCGGGCGGTTCGACATCGCCGTCGGCGCCTACCCGGAGCGGCATCCCGACGCGGGCTGTGCGCAGGACGATATCGACCAGCTCAAGCGCAAGATCGACGCCGGGGCCAGCACGGCCATCACCCAGTTCTTCTTTGAGCCGGAGACCTTCTTCCGCTTCCGCGACGCCTGCGTGAGCGCCGGGATCGACGCCACGATCATCCCCGGCATCCTGCCGGTGGAAAACTGGGCGGGCGTTCAGAAATTCGCGGCGATGTGCGGCACGGCGATCCCGCAGGTGGTCCGCGACGCCTTCGAAAACGCGACCGCGCAGGGATCAACGGACCTGTTGGCCACGGCCCTGGCGACCGAGCTCTGCGATGATCTGATGGAAGGCGGGGTGGAGCATTTGCATTTCTACACCCTCAACAAGCCCGAGCTGACCCGAGACGTGTGCCACGCGCTCGGCCTGGCGCCGGATCCGGCGCTGCATCAGGTCGCCTGAAATCCCGACGGTTTGCAGCCGCACCCGTGCGCCAAGATAGCCGCGCCATGACTTCTCTTTGTGAGCGCTGATCTGCACGCCGTGGACTTTGTGCATCTGGCCGGACAGGTGATTTAATTTCCGTGCCGGCGCCGATGACGCTTTGCTGCGCAATCACGCTCCGCACCTTCTGGTCCAGATCGGTGCAATTGGGGCCGGGGCTCAGGTTATCTCCGTAGGTCAGAATCGCGACGAACATCCAAACCCTTCCTCAAATCTTGCTCCTGAGTGAACAAAGATTGAGGCTTAGGGATCGCTGCAAGCGTTTGATCCTGCGTTAGGTCTGGCGCAGCAATTCCCAAACGCGCTGCGGGGTCAGGGGCATGTCCACCTGGCGGATGCCGCGCTCCCAAAGGGCGTCCTGCACGGCGTTGGCCACGGCGCCCATGGCGCCCACGGTGCCTGCTTCGCCGCAGCCCTTCATGCCCATCGGATTTGCCGTGGATGGCACCGGATGGGACGTGAAGGACACCATCGGCATGTCCTCGGCGCGGGGCATGGCGTAGTCCATGAAGCTCGCGGTGAGAAGCTGGCCGGTCTCGTCATGGGCCGAGGCCTCCATGAGCACCTGACCCAGCCCCTGCGCGACCCCGCCATGGACCTGCCCTTCGGCCAGCAGCGGATTGATGAGGTTGCCGAAATCATCGACGACCGTGTAGCGCACGACCTTGGTGGTGCCGGTCTCCGGGTCGATCTCGACCTCGGCCACATGGGCGCCGTTGGGGTAAGAGCGGCCGGGCAGCTTGGCTTTTGCCTCCTGCACCAGCAGATCGTCGCGCCCCTCCGCGCGGGCCATTGCGGCGACTTCGAGCATGGTGGGGCTCAGGTTGGAGCCTTCGATGCGGAACCGTTCATCATCGAATTGGACTTTTTCGACATCAACGCCTTCTTTCTCCGCCAGAAATCCGCTGAACGCTTGCAGAATCTCCGCCTTCACCGCGAGCGTCGCGTTGCTCTGCGTGGTGACCGAGCGTGACCCGCCCGTGCCGCCGCCGGTGGCGATCAGGTCGCTGTCACCCTGCACGACCTCGATCTGATTGTACGGAATGCCGGTCTGATCGCTCAGGAATTTGGCATAGGCCGTCTCGTGCCCCTGTCCGTTGGACTGGGTGCCCACGAAGATTTTGGCACCGTCTTCCGCGAATTCCACGCGGGCGGTTTCCGATGGATCGCCTAGGATACTTTCGATGTAATAGGCCAGCCCCATGCCTCGCAGCTTGCCTTCCGCTTCGGATGCGGCCTTGCGCGCGGCAAAGCCGTCGCGGTCGGCGGCCTCGGCCACATGGGCCAGAAGGCGCGGGAAATCGCCCACGTCGTAAAGCTCCCCGGTGGCGGAGCGGTAGGGGAATTCGCGGATGAAGTTGCGCGCGCGCAGCTCCCACGGATCCACGCCCAGGCTGCGGGCGGCGTGATCCATCGCACGCTCCAGAGTATAGATCGCCTCGGGCCGTCCGGCGCCGCGGTAGGCATCGGTCGGGGTGGTGTTGGTGAAAATGCCGGTGCACTGATGCCAGGTCGTCTGGACATCATAGGTGCCGGTGAGCACTTTTGCGAACAGCGTCGTCTGCATGGCCTGCCCGAAATTGTTCGAATAGGCGCCCATATTGACCGTGTTTTCAACTTTGTAGGCGGTGATCTTGTAATCCGCATCAAACCCCAGCGTCGCGCGTGAGGTCAGATCGCGCCCGGCATGGTCTGCCATCATCGTCTCGGCCCGGTCGGCCATCCAGTGCACGGCGCGCTCCAGCTTGCGGGCGGCGACCGCGACCGCGACCGTTTCCGGGTAGGTCGGAGCCTTGACCCCGAAACCGCCGCCGACATCGGTGGTCATGGCGTGGATCTGGTCGGGCTCCATGCCGAGCAGCTTGGACAGGTCCGCCTTGGCCGCCCACACGCCCTGACCGTTGTAGTTCACATGAAGGCGCCCGTCCTCCATCCATGCGGTCGTGCCGCGCGGCTCCAGAGGGTTCACGATCACGCGGTGGTCTTCGATGTCGAGCGTGACCACATGGACTGAGGCGGCCAGAGCGGCGTCTGTCGCGGCCTCATCGCCCATGCCCCAGTCAAAGGCGACATTGCCGGGGGCAATATCGTGGATGTCGGGGCCGCCGGGCGCGCGGTCCATCTTCACCGGCAGATCGTCGATCTCCAGCTCGATCATCTCCATGGCGTCGCGGGCCTGGGCCAGTGTTTCGGCGACGATCAGGGCGATGGGCTCGCCCACATAGCGCACCCGCTCTTTCGCCAGAATGGGGCGGTGGGGGCGGGCGCCCTTGGTGCCGTCGCGGTTGGGCACGGCGGCAGCGGACAGAACGCCGGTCACGCCTTCGTCCTCCATGCCCTGCGCCGTCAGGATCAGGTGCACGCCGGGCATGTCAGCCGCATCCGCCACATCGAGCGTGGTGATCTGTCCATGGGCCACGGGCGCGCGCAGCACCAGGGCGCGCAGCGCGCCATCGGGGCGCAGATCGTCGACATAGCGGCCTTCGCCGGTCAGGAACCGAATGTCCTCACGGCGGGTGATCGGCTGGCTTTTCCCAAACGGCTGCATGGCTGGCTCCTTGCGCTGACTGCGCACACCCTAGCTGCGCGGGCGCGCTTGTCCAGCACGGGTCTTTTCCTTTCGCGGCCCCTTCGCTATCCCCGGCACAACGGACAAGGAGCCCCCCGATGGCGATGGAAAAGACATTTCAAGCGAAAGAGGCCGAGGCCCGCATCTATGCAGCCTGGGAAGAGGCCGGCGCTTTCAAGGCCGGTGCGAACGCGAAACCGGGGGCAGAGACGTTCTCTGTCCTGCTGCCGCCGCCCAATGTGACGGGGTTCCTCCACGCGGGTCACGCTTTTAACCATACGCTTCAGGACATTCTGGTCCGCTGGCACCGGATGCGCGGGTTCGACACGCTTTGGCAGCCGGGCACGGACCACGCGGGCATCGCCACCCAGCTGGTCGTGGAGCGCAAGTTGGCGGAGGCCGGAGAGCCGGGCCGCCGCGATCTGGGCCGCGAGGCGTTTCTAGAGAAGGTCTGGGACTGGAAGGCCGAATCCGGCGGCATGATCCTGGAGCAGGACAAACGGCTTGGTTGCTCCATGGACTGGTCGCGCAACGCCTTCACCATGGACGAGAATTTCCACGATGCGGTGATCCGCGTTTTCGTGGACATGTATGAAAAGGGCTTCATCTATCGCGGCAAGCGGCTGGTGAACTGGGACCCCCATTTTGAAACGGCGATCTCCGATCTCGAAGTTGAGAATGTGGAAGTCGATGGGCACATGTGGCACTTCAAATACCCGCTCGCGGGCGGGGCCACCTACACCTATGTTGAAAAAGATGAAGACGGGAATGTCGTGTTCGAAGAAGAGCGCGACTACATCTCCATCGCGACGACCCGGCCTGAAACGATGCTGGGCGATGGTGCCGTCGCTGTGCACCCCTCCGATGAGCGTTATGCGCCGATTGTGGGCCAGCTGTGCGAGATCCCCGTCGGCCCCAAGGAACACCGCCGCCTGATCCCGATCATCACCGATGATTACCCCGATCCCGATTTCGGCTCGGGCGCGGTGAAGATCACCGGGGCGCATGACTTCAACGACTACGGCGTCGCCAAGCGCAACAACATCCCGCTCTATGCCTTGATGGATACCCGTGGTCACATGCGGGCCGACGGGCTGCCCTATGAGGAGGCCGCGGCGCTCGCAGGAGCCATCGCGCGCGGTGAGGAAAAGGTGGGCGATATGTCCTCCGTCAACCTCGTCCCCGAAGAGCTGCGTGGGCTCGACCGCTACGAGGCCCGCAAAGCGGTGATCGAAGCGATCACCACCGAGGGGCTCGCCGTCATGGAGACGGTGACCGTCGAAGACGAAGACGGCACCCGCGAGGTGACGCGGCCATATGTCGAATCGAAAAAGATCATGCAGCCCTTCGGGGACCGCTCGAAGGTCGTGATTGAGCCGATGCTCACCGATCAGTGGTTTGTCGATGCCGAAAAGGTCGTCGGCCCGGCGCTCGATGCGGTGCGCAATGGCGATGTGAAGATCATCCCCGAAAGCGGCGAAAAGACCTATTATCATTGGCTTGAGAACATCGAGCCGTGGTGCATCTCGCGCCAGCTCTGGTGGGGGCACCAGATCCCGGTGTGGTACGGTCTGGACCTGCACCGCGGCAATTTCCGCGACGAAGAGCAGGACGGCGCCCTTGATGAGGTGGAGCTGCTGCAGCTCTTCACAGAAGACCATCTTGTCCACGCCGGAGAGCGCCATCACGCCGCGCCCGATTTCGAGGCCGTCGCCGCGATGTTCCTCAAGGACAATGCGCCGCTGCCGACCCCGCTGGAAGCCGCCCGCGTGGTCGAAGTGGCCGACCGCCACGAGGCCGTCGCCGCCTTCGCCCGCAGCCTAGCCGATTATGCGGTGAACCAGGACCCGACCCATCTGGTCTATCCCGTCTGGCGGGATCCGGATGTGCTCGACACTTGGTTCTCCTCTGGGCTCTGGCCCATCGGCACGCTCGGCTGGCCGACCGATCAGTGGGAGCAGGACCGCAAATATCACCCCACCAGTGTGCTGGTGACGGGGGCGGATATCCTGTTCTTCTGGGTCGCCCGGATGATGATGATGCAGCTCGCCGTGGTGGACGAAAAGCCGTTCGATACGGTCTATCTCCATGGGCTTGTGCGTGATGCCAAGGGCAAGAAGATGTCCAAGACCACCGGCAATGTCATCGACCCGCTTGATATCGTCGACGAATTCGGCGCCGACGCGCTGCGGTTCACCAATGCGGCCATGGCCTCCATCGGCGGGGCGCTCAAGCTCGATATGGACCGGATCAAGGGCTACCGGAACTTCGGCACGAAGCTGTGGAACGCCTGCCGCTTTGCGGAGATGAACGGCGTCTTTGATGTGACCCCGGCGACCGGGGCCAAGGCCGCCGTCAACCGTTGGATCCTGTTCGAGACCGCCAAGGTCCGCGAAGAGGTGGACGCCGCGCTCAAGGCCTATCGTTTCAACGACGCTGCGCTCAGCCTGTATGCGTTCGTCTGGGGCAAGGTCTGCGACTGGTATGTCGAGCTGTCCAAGCCGCTTTTGCAGGGCGACGATGCCGAGGCGAAGGCGGAAACTCAGGCCGTGATGGGCTGGGTTCTCGACCGCTGTCTGATGATGCTGCACCCGTTCATGCCGTTCATCACCGAAGAGCTGTGGGGCACCCTGCGGGACCGGCCCGCTCTGCTGGCCGTGTCCGACTGGCCCGAGGACAACATGTCCGATTTCACCGATGACGCCGCCCATGCGGAAATGTCCTGGGTGATCGCCATGATCGAAGGCGTCCGCTCCGCCCGTGCGCAGATGAACGTGCCCGCCGGGCTCTATGTGCCGATCCTGCGGCTGGAGGGCGATGATGCCTCGCGCGCGGCTTGGGCCGCCAACGAGGTGATGATCAAGCGGCTCGCCCGGATCGACAGCCTGGAGGATGCCGCGAGCGCGCCCAAGGGCTCCATGACCGTCGCAACCCCCGGCGCGACCTTCGCGCTGCCGCTGGCGGACATCATCGACGTGAGCGCCGAAAAGGCCAGAATTTCCAAAAATCTGGTCAAAACGGAGAAGGAAGCGATGGGCCTGCGCAAGCGGCTGGACAATCCCAAGTTCCGGGCCAATGCCGACGACGATGTCGTGGCGGAGGCCGAAGCGAACCTCGCCGCCCGCGAAGCCGAGATTGCCCAGCTTTCCACGGCGCTTGAACGGCTCGAAGAGATCGACTGACCACGCCGTCGTGGTGGTTTCCCCGCCGGGGGGCTCCGGCGGGGCGGCGCGCTACATATCCGTGCAGCGCTGCGCCGTGATCGCGCGATCGGGCAGGGTCAGGGTGATCTCTCCCGGCTGCCACGCCAGAAGGGCGGAGCGGTTGGCGACAGGCTCTCCTTCGGCATTGCACTCTGTCAGCTCCAGTCCGATCTGCCCGTCTCCCTGATGGCGGGCGGCAATGGTGCAGGCGGTTTCGCCGATGGAAATCCGATCAAAATCAATGGATAGGATCAGATCGGTGCCGATGCAGCTGCCGCCGGGCGCATAGTCCCCCGTAATCGCCGCCCAGCCGCCTCCGGCAGAGGGCACGTCCTGTGCCGTGGTGCCAAGAACCACGATCTGAGCGGGCGTCAGATCGCCAAGGCCCGGGTTGAGCCGCTGCAGTGTCCCAAGTTCCACATCGCAGCGATGCGCGATGGTGGCCAGATCGTCGCCCGGCTCGACCGCCTCATAGAGGCCGCAGGGGCCCGCAAATGAAACCAGCGGGGTGCCGCACAGCGCGGCGGCAAGAAGAAATCGCATCGAAAAGACCTGTCGTGATGAATGTCGTCACCACGATGGCAGACGCGGTCCTTACACGTCCAGCTCTTCGACGAAGCGCGCGTTTTCCTGGATGTACTGGAACCGCATCTCGGGCTTCTTGCCCATGAGCCGTTCCACCAGATCGCCGGTCTCGCCCGGCTCGTCCTCGTCGATGGAGACGCGGATCAGGGTGCGCGTGGCCGGATCCATCGTCGTGTCCTTGAGGTCCTTGGCGTCCATTTCGCCCAGACCCTTGAACCGCTGCACGTCGATCTTGCCCTTACCGCCCAGGCCCCGCTCCAGCAGCGCGTCCTTTTCGGCGTCGTCCGCGACATAGATCCGCCGCGCACCTTGCGTCAGGCGATAAAGCGGCGGGCAGGCCAGATAAAGATGCCCGGCGTCGATCAGGGGCCGCATCTGGGTGAAGAAGAACGTCATCAAAAGCGCCGCGATATGGGCGCCGTCGACATCGGCATCGGTCATGATAATGACCTTGTCGTAGCGCAGGTCATCTAGGTTGAATTTCGTCCCCAGCCCGGTGCCAAGCGCCTGGGTCAGGTCGTTGATTTCCTGGTTCGATCCCAGCTTGCTGGACGCTGCGCCCAGAACGTTGAGGATCTTGCCGCGCAGGGGCAGCAGCGCCTGCGTCTTGCGGTCCCGCGCCATTTTGGCGCTGCCGCCCGCGCTGTCACCCTCGACGATGAACAGTTCGGTCCCGTCGCGGGCGCTGTTCGAACAATCCACCAGCTTGCCCGGCAGGCGCAGTTTCTTGGTGGCGGATTTGCGCGCGGTTTCTTTTTCCTGGCGGCGGCGCAGGCGCTCTTCGGCGCGCAGCACGAGGAAATCCAGGATCGCCCCGGCCGCTTTCGGATCCCCGGCGAGCCAGTTGTCGAAATGATCGCGCACCGCGCCTTCGACCAGCCGCTGGGCTTCGGTCGTGGCCAGACGGTCCTTGGTCTGGCCGACGAATTCGGGCTCGCGGATGAAACAGGAGACAAGCGCGCAGCCGCCGGTGATCAGATCCTCGCGGGTGATCTGCGCGGCCTTGCGGTTATTGGCCAGCTCTCCGTAGGCTTTCACGCCCTTCAGGATCGCGGCCCAGAACCCAGATTCGTGGGTGCCGCCTTCGGGGGTGGGCACAGTGTTGCAGTAGCTTTGGATGAAGCCATCGCGCGAGGGCGTCCAGTTGATCGCCCATTCCACCTTGCCGGGGACGTTGAATTTCTCCTGGAACTCGACGACGCCAGCGAACGGCTTTTCCGAATAGGTCGTGGCGGTCCCGAGCGTTTCGCCCAGATAGTCGGCCAGCCCGCCGGGGAAGTGGAAGGTCGCCTCTACCGGGGTCTCGCCGTCGTCGATTTCAGATTTCCAGCGGATCTCCACGCCGGAAAACAGATAGGCCTTGGAGCGCACCATCTTCAAAAGCCGCGCAGGCTTCATCTTGTGCGATCCAAAGATTTCGGGATCGGCGTGGAAGGTCACCGTGGTCCCGCGCCGGTTCGGTGCCGCGCCGACCTTTTCAACCGGGCCCAGCGGTTTGCCGCGGGAGAACCGCTGCTCCACCAGCTCGCGGTTGCGGGCGACCTGCACGACCATGCTGTCGGACAGCGCGTTCACCACCGACGCGCCCACGCCGTGCAACCCGCCTGAGGTCTCATAGGCCTTGCCCGAGAATTTCCCGCCCGCATGCAGCGTGCACAAGATCACCTCAAGGGCGGATTTTCCGGGGAATTTCGGGTGGGGATCGGTCGGGATGCCGCGCCCGTTGTCGCGCACGGTGACGGAGTGGTCGGCGTTCAGCTCCACTTCGATGCGGTTGGCGTGGCCCGCAACGGCTTCGTCCATGGAGTTGTCGAGGATCTCGGCCACCATGTGATGCAGCGCGCGGTCATCGGTGCCGCCGATATACATGCCGGGGCGCTTGCGCACGGGCTCCAGCCCCTCCAGCACTTCGATGGAGGAGGCGTCGTAGTCGGTCGCATCGTCTTGCGCGAGAAGATCGTCAGCCATGGGTGGCACCGCTCGGTTTTCTTGGTTGGCGATTGTTATGCCACTCTCGGGCGGGCAGGGAAACCGGATAGTGAGCCTTTGCGTGCGACGGGCGCCACATCTGGGGTTTGGCGGGGGCGCGCCGATGCGTCAGATTGGCGGTTGCATGGCGGAGAGCGGCGCCTAAAGTGGCCGCCATGTTGCGCCTTTTTGCTCTCCCGATCTGTCTCTGCGCATCGCCCCTCGCGGCGCATCCGCATATCTTTATCGACACAACCGTGGAGTTGGTGATCGAAGACGGCCAGCTTGCCGCCGTGCGGATGGAGTGGCTGTATGACGACCTTTTTTCGCTGCTTCTGGCGGAGGATATGGGGTTGGATCAGGATGCGGACGGGTCTTTGCAACCGGCGGAAGCTGCGGTTTTGTCCCGCCGGGTGACGGACTGGCCGCCCGGCTATGACGGGGCGCTGCATGTGCGTCAGGGGGGGCGAGACCTGGCCTTGGGTCCGCCGCAATCGCACCGCGCGGATTTCGTGGACGGCCGGATGGTCGAGCTGTTGACCCGCCGCATCGATGGGCCTGTGGATTTTAACGTGCCGGTGGAAGTGATGATCTATGAGCCGGAGTATTACTCCGCCTATGATTTGATCGCGCCGGTCTCCGTGACCGGGGCGGGGGCTGAGGGGTGCACGGCAAGCATCGTGCGGCCCGACATTTACGCGGCTCAGAAAGAGGTCGAAGATATGATCGGCCGTTTGCCGGAAGAGGTCTCCCCGGAAGAGGCGTTTCCGGCGGTGGGACATAAGTTCTCCGACCGGGTCGTTGTGACATGCGCGCGCTAGGGTGGCTGCTGCTGGCGGGCGTTCTGGCGCTTGCGGTCTGGCTGTGGGGCTTTGATGGCGCCGACCGGATCGCTTTGCGCGCGGCGGAGGGGCAGCGCGATGTGCAAAACGCCATGGCCGGAAGCCTGCGGGCGCTCAAGCGGGGGGAGCCGGGGGCTCTCGCTGCGCTGTGGGGGCTGTGCTTTGCCTACGGGTTCTTTCACGCGGCGGGGCCGGGGCATGGCAAGCTTGTGATCGGCGGCTATGGCGTGGCGGAGCGCGTGCCGATGGTGCGGCTGGCGGGGCTTGCCCTGGCGTCGAGCCTCGCGCAGGCCGCGACGGCGGTGATGCTGGTCTATGCCGGGGTGCTGCTGCTGGGCTGGAGCCGGGAGCGGATGCAGGGCATCGCGGATGACTGGATGGCGCCTGTGAGCTACGGGCTGATCGCCATCGTGGGCGTGTGGCTTTTGTGGCGCGGGCTGCGCAGTTTCCGGATCAACCGGGCACAATCGGTTCCGGAGGGCCATGACCACGATCACGACCATGCGCATGATCATCACGATCATCACCATGACCACAGCCATGAGGGCGAGGTTTGCCCCAGTTGCGGGCACGCCCATGGCCCCAGCCTCGAACAGGCCGCGTCCGTGCATTCGCTGCGGGATGCGGTGGCGGTGATTGGATCGGTCGCCGTGCGGCCCTGCACCGGTGCTCTGTTTTTGCTGATCCTCACATGGCGCATGGGGATCGACATGGCGGGGATCGTCGGGGCCTTTATCATGGGGCTTGGGACCGCGAGTGTGACGGTGCTCGTTGCGGTTCTGTCCGTCCTGTTTCGCGAGAGTCTCGCGGCGCGCGCGGGCTCTGCCGCTGCGGCACGGCGCCTTGCCGCGCTGATCGAAATCTCTGCCGGGGCGGTGATTGCGGTTATCGCGGTGCAGCTCATGCTGCGGGCGCTCTGAGCTAGTAGATGTAGCGGATCTGGTCGGACCAGTATCGCTCCATCCGGCGCAGGCTCATCGCGATGTCGTCAATGCCTTCGAAGCTGAGCACTTGCCGCTCCATCAATCCATCGGCGTGGCGGGCGAACAATGTCGCCACCATATCGCGGATCGCGCGCCCCTTTTCGGTGAGCCGCACCCGCACCGCGCGCCGGTCCATCGCGCAGCGTTCGTGGTGCATGTAGCCGGCGGCGACGAGCTTCTTGAGATTGTAGGAAACGTTCGATCCCTGATAGTAGCCCCGGCTCTTCAGCTCTCCTGCGGTGACTTCGTGATCGCCCACGTTGAACAGCAAGAGCGCCTGCACGGGGTTCAGGTCCACGGGCCCGAGCCGCTCGAACTCATCCTTGATGACGTCGAGCAGCAGCCTGTGAAGCCGCTCCACCAAAGACAGGCTTTCCAGATAGCGGTCCATGAAGGCCGCGCTTCGTGAACGGTCGGCACCCGTCATGTTGGCGGGCGCGACCGGGGTCATATGGGTCATGGCAGCGTCCCCAGAACACATCGGTCAGGGGTGTTGTGCCGCAAAAGCCCGAAGAACTGGTTAAGAGGCGATAAGCCCGCCGCGCGTTGCCTCTGCGATCTGTGCGATCAGGGCGGTGAACGGCTCTGGCGCGGGTTGCTGGCCGGTGATCCAGATGTACAAATCCTGATCATTTTCGCTCAGCATCTGCTCATAAAGAGCCAGCCCCTCGTCATCGAGCCCGGGCAGCGTTTCTTCGGCGAACCGTGTCAGGATCAGGTCCATTTCCTTCATCCCGCGCCGGATCGAACGCATATGCAGGCGGCGCAGAGTGATTTCACGGTCGGTCATAGGGCTTCCTTGATATTGGCACGCAGGCGCTTTTCCAGAACGGCGAGTCGTTCGGCGCCCTGGGCCATGGAAGACCGCAAATCGCGGATTTCCACAAGGATGTCCTTGATCTCCGTGGGCAGGGGGCTGTCCTCGGGGGCTTCGGGGCCGTCCCCGCGCCCGGTGAGCAGCCAAGGCATCGACACGTTGAGCAGTCCCGACAGCATGGAGAGCCGGTTGGCGCGCGGCTCCGACAGATCGTCTTCCCAGCGTTGCATGGTGGAGGGTTTTACGCCCAGCCGCTTGGCCAATTCCTTCTGGGTCATCCCCGCCGATGCACGGGCCGCAGCGAGCCGGTCTCCGAAGGTCGCGGCGTCTTCGCTGTAGTAGAGGTCTGAGGTCTCGGACATCTTTGGCTCCTTCGGGAGATTGACTTTCCGGGGTAAGCCTACAAGGTCGCACCCCGAGAAACCACCGGGAGGCGACCATGGGACTGAGTTCTGCGACTTTGGACAAGGTGAAGCCGTCGCCAACCATCGCGATGACGCAGGCGGCGCGTGATCTGGCGGCCTCCGGGCGCGACGTGCTGTCGCTGACGGCCGGGGAGCCGGACTTCCCCACGCCGCCCGATGTGGCCGAAGCCGCCATCGAGGCGATCCGCGCGGGCAAGACGCGCTACACCGCCGTCGACGGCATCCTTGAGCTGAAAGAGGCGGTGGCCGCGAAATGGCGTGCGGATTACGGGCTGACCATCACACCCGAGCAGGTGAGCGTGTCGGGCGGGGGCAAGCAGGTGCTGTTCAACGCGCTGATGGCGACGCTCGATCCCGGCGATGAGGTCATCATCCCCGCGCCCTATTGGGTCAGCTACCCGGATATGACGGTGCTGTGCGGGGGCACCCCGGTGGTGGTGCCAACGCGGATGGAGGACGGGTTCCGGCTGCAGGCGGCGGATCTGGCGGCGGCGATCACCGCGCGCACAAAATGGCTGATCCTGAACTCTCCGGGCAATCCGACGGGCGCGGTGCTGAGCCGCGCGGAGCTTGAGGCGATCGCGGAGGTGCTGCGCGCCCATCCCCATGTCCACGTGATCTGCGATGACATCTACGAGGCGATCACCTTTGGCGTTCCGTTCCTGACCCTGACCCAGGTGGCTCCCGATCTGGCGGAGCGGGTTTTGGTGGTGAACGGCGTCTCTAAGGGGCATGCGATGACGGGCTGGCGGATTGGCTACGGCGTGGGGCCTGCGCCTTTGATCGCCATGATGCGCAAGGTGCAGTCGCAAAGCACGTCAAACCCGTGTTCCATCGCGCAGTGGGCAGCTGTGGCGGCGCTGACCGGCCCGCAAGACCATCTGGAGCGGCAGCGCGCGGCCTATGAGGCGCGGCGCGGGCTGGTCATGGAAGGCTTGCGCGCCTGCAAGGGGATCGTTTGTGCCGATCCCGATGGCGCCTTCTATGCCTTCGCCAATATTGAAGCCTGCTTGGGCACGCGCTTTGCGACCGATGAGGATTTCGCCATGGCGCTTCTGGAGGAGCAGGGCGTGGGCACGGTGTTCGGATCGGCCTTTGGGGCGCCGGGCCATCTGCGGATCAGCTTTGCGACCTCGGAGGAGGTGCTGCGCGAGGCTCTGGCGCGGTTGCAGGCCTTCTGCGCGGCGCTCTGAGGGCGCGCGGGCTTGGGGCTCAGGCCCCGTGCCAGCGGCCCCACCGCGTCCAGAACCGGGTGGACATCATGACGGCGGCCGTGCCCAGTCCCACGCAAAGCCCCAGCCAGACGCCGACCGCGCCGAGATCGGCCCAGAAGGCGAGCGCATAGCTGCTCGACAGGCCGAGCCCCCAGTAGCTCAGGGCAGCCAGTATCATGGGCACCCGCGTGTCCTGCACGCCCCGCAGCAGCCCCAGCATCATGATCTGCATGGCATCGACCAGTTGGAACAGCGCAGCGACCGCCAGCAGTTGAACGCCCAGCTGCATGATCTGGGGCCGCGCCGGATCGCTGGGGTCGATGAACAGCCCCGTCAGGGTGCGGGGCAGGGTCAGGAAGATCAGGACCGTCATTGTCACCACCAGCAGTGACACCGCGATGGCAGCAAGCCCGCCGCGCCGCAGGCCGGGCCCGTCTCCGCGCCCCAAGGCACGCCCGGCGCGCACGGTTGTCGCCTGACTCAGCCCCAGATGGGCCATGAAGAACAGCGAGGCCAATTGCAGCGCCACCCCGTGGGCGGCGAGCGGGATCTCTCCGATCCAGCCGACCATGAAGGATGAGGCCGAGAACAGCCCGCCCTCAGCCAGCGATGTCAGCCCGATCGGGGCACCCAGGGCAAACACCCGCGCGGCGGCGTCCGCATCCCGCACCCAGAGCCGCCGGAACAGCTCCTGTTCGGGCAGGCGCCTCTGGATGTATGCGATGAGCCAGGCCAGCGAGAGTGCGACAGTGATGATCGACGCAGTGGCCGCGCCGGCAATGCCAAAGCTGGGCACGCCGAACGCGCCAAAGATCAGCACCCGGTTGAAGGCCACATTCGCAAGGGCGGCCCCTATCGTTGAGCGCAAGATAATGCCCGTCAACTCGACTGCCGACAGGTAGCTGCGCAGCACCGCCACAGCCAGCGACGGGATCAGCGTGAACCAGGCTAGCCGCAGATAGATCTGGGCCTTGGCCGCCATATCCGGCGTTTGCCCGATGGCGGAAAACAACGCTTCGGAAAACAGATACAGCGGCGCGGCGGCCAGGCCGTAGAGCGTCACGAGCCAGAGCGCCATCCGCGTGGCACGGCGGGCTTCGGTCGTGTCTCCGCGCTCTTCCGCGGCGGCGACCAGAGGTGTAACCGCATAGGCCAGCCCCGCCCCCACGATGAAGACGATGAAGTGAAGACTGTTAGCCAGCGTCACCGCCGCAAGCGCGCGGGCGTCATACCAGCCCAGCATCAGCGAATCCGTCAGGTGGATTGCGAATTGCGCGAGGCTCCCGCCCACCAGAGGCAGGCCAAGCGTGAGGATCGCACGGAAATGATCTGCCCAGCTCTGCGCCGGGGAAGGGGGTGTCATCGGGGGCTCCGGGATGATTGCCCGGAAGGGTAGGCAGGGCGGAGCCCGATGCGCAACCCCTGCTGTGCGCCCCGGCACCTTGGTGACCATGGGATATGAGGCATTGCAGCTTGGTGAGAGCAGCAGAGGCGCTGCGTCCTGCGATGACAGGTCGCGGGCCGCAGCGCGTTATCGAGCACCAAGCAGCATCGGAGAAATCTCACGCAGCAGCTTGCGCCGCATGGCCGCGCCGTAGTCCTCATAACTGTCGGCGCGCTCAATGAAAGCGCGGGGGCCGCGGATCACCTGGGTGCGGAACCAGTCCTCCAGCCCCGGCGCGTCCCCGACCAAAAGCGCGTTCACCGTCATCCCGGCGCGCGGCTCCGGCAGATCACGCGGACGCGGGCCGGTGTTCGACGTGCCATCGGCGGACAGATCAAGCACTTGCCGCCCGCAATCGGGCCGCTGCGCCAGGGTGCTATAGCCATGGGCCATGGCCGCCCCAACGGCGGTGGAGAGCGGCGCCGTGCCGCGCGGAGTGCGGGCGATCTGCTCTGCGGCATCCGCGATCTGACGCGGGCCGGTCAGCTCGGTCCAGGGCAGCACGGGGCGCTGATAGTCTGGCCCGCTCCATTCGAAGACGCTCAGCGCGACGGGGGCGCCGGGGCGCGCCAGCAAGGCGGCCTGCACCTCGGGGTTGGTGAGGGCAGTGGCCAGCCCGTCGAGCTGGGCGCGATACTCAGCACCATCCACCGATCCCGACACGTCCAGCCCCAGCACAAGCGCAAGCCGACAGGGATCGGCCTGCGCGCCGGTGGCGGTGAGCGCGATCAGAGCAAGCGCGCGCCGCAGCATGGCTTACCAGTGCCCGGTGTTTTCCATGCTGGCCCAGGGCTCTTGCGGGGGCAGACGGTCGCCGCGCTGAAGCAGCTCGACGGAGATATTGTCGGGCGAGCGCACGAAGGCCATGTGCCCGTCGCGGGGCGGGCGGTTGATGGTCACGCCATTGTCGGCCAAATGCTGGCACATCGCGTAGATATCATCCACGCGGTAGGCGAGGTGGCCGAAGTGACGGCTGTCCGACGGCAGGGCCTCGTCTCCGTCCCAATTGTAGGTCAGCTCCAGATCGGCGCGGCCGTCCTCCTGACCGGGGGCGCAGAGATAGACCAGCGTGAAGCGGCCGGATTCGCTCTCATAGCGTTTGCGCTCTTGCAGGCCGAGCAGCTTGTAGAAGGCGATGGAGGCGTCGAGATGTTTCACCCGAACCATCGTGTGAAGGTATTCGATCGTCATGGCGGCAGCTCCTATGGGGGGATGCGTTGGCTGGATGCCCTCAAGCTAGGGGCTTTCATCGGCGGACCCAAGAGGGGACTGAGGCTTGGGCGGCGCAAAGCCCCCGAGCGCTCAGAAGACGGAGCGGAACGTGATCCCGACACGGGTCTGTTCGCGCTCGAACAGGGTCACATTAGAGCGCACGTCGCGGTGACTGACGCTCAGCTCCGGGGCAAAGCCATAGGCTTCGATCTGCGGCACGAGGACACTGATCGTTGCATCCAACCCGAAGTCTTCGCGCGGTTTCGGGCTATAGGTGGCGTTGGCATCCTTCCGCCAATCCCAGCCCAAGGCAAAAGTGGGATGAAAACCCAACACGGGATCATCTGGCCGATAGCCCAGGCTCAGCCGCACGCGGTCATGGGCGGTGGTAGCGCTTTGCGACTGCCATGTTTCCCCGTGGACGGACACGTTGGCCCGGCCTTTGCCAAGCGGCCCGGCCCAGCCCAGCCCGGTGCGCCAGATCCCGGCTGAGCGGATCGGTCGGTCATAGCGTTCCTCCCAGGCGTGAGAGAGGTCCAGACGCAGGGCCTGTTGGCCGTCGGGGGACCAGAATGCCGTCGCGCCCAGCTCTGATTGATCCGAGCGCAGATCTGCCGCGCTCCAGTCCCGGCGCAGCGTGATACGGGGGGCGACAATCGCCTGGCCCTTGGAAAGCTCAAGCGGGCGTTCCCAGGCCAGGCCCAGTTCCAGACCGCTGCGCGCGTAATCGCTGCCACGCACGCCGGGCACCCGGTCCCGTGCCGTGTCGTTGAGCGCGTAGGTCGTGCCGTCAATGGCGGCAGAGGCGACGATCCGGCTGCGCTCCAGCATGAAACGGCGTTCGGCCGAGGCGCTGCCGTGGAATTCGATCCCCGGTAGGGGGCGGTTGGTTGGGTCGCGGAAGATCAGCCCGCCAAAATCGAACCGGTTGCTGACCGGCGCGTTATTGGCGTTGTTGGTCGGGGTGACGGAAAAATCCGCCGTGAATCGCCACGGGTTCGCCGCGCGCACGACGCGGAAGTCGTCAGCGACGGCCGCGCGGGCCGCATCGCTGGGGGCAAGGCTGGCGGCGCGGCGCAGCCAGAACTGCGCGCGCAGGCCGCGCCCTTCCATCGCATACCCCAAAGCGGCGAGGCGCGCGCCGGTATAGCGGTCGCTTTGGCTTTGGGCGGCGGAGAAGGCGTTGAGTCCATAGCCGCGCGCGTAAGGGCCATTGCCGAGCCGGGCTGACACCTGGCCGAGCGCGGCCAGGGCCTGGGTGTCCTCCGGGGTGCGCTCCAGCAGAGCCTGGGCCTTGTGAGTGGCCTCAATCAGTCTGCCCTGCGCCAGATCCTGGGCCATCACCACGCGCAACTGCTCGGCGGTCAGCACCGTTTGCTGAACGCCGGCGGCGGGCTGGGGGGATGGCGTCTCTGCCCGGGCAAAGCCGGGCAGGGTGAGCGCCGTCAGGGCAAGCGCGCGCAGCAGCGGTTTCATGGCTCTACGGGCGGTAAAGGATGAAGCCGCCGGTTTCCTGAACGGTCCCGCGACTCGGTTCCACATCTGGGAAGTCCGCGTATTCGACGACGATGACCCCGGCCAGTTCGCCCTTGTCCGCAGGGTCGGTCAGATCGCCAGCGAGCACGCCGTAATAGGTGCCTTCACCAGAGACCTCGTAAGCGCCAGTCTCCCCGTTCAAGCTGTTCACCAACATCGGTCCGGTCATCTCACCGTCGGCATTGAGCACGGGCTTGTTGCCAACGATCGTGGCAATCAGAGCGGTATCGGGATAGTTGATGACGGCGCCTGACCTGTCCATGATAATCCGGTCAATCACACGCAGCCGCACGGCATCAGCGGCATTGAAATCGTCGAAATCGATCTCGGCGGTCGCTTTGCCTTCGACGAGCTCGAGGCCGCTCCGTTGGCTGAAGATGCGCACACCAGCATAGTCGCCGGAGAACTTGACCTGGCCTGCCTCGGGCAGCACGACGCCGCCGCGGCGCTGATAGACAAAGCCTCCGAAGCCATAGTTGGCGTAATCGCCTGTCCGCACGATCGCGAATTGCGTGCGAGGCGCGCCCTCAGCGTCGCTGTTCTTTGAGGCGCCGTAGAGGGCGCGGTAGTCATACTGGTCGATGGTTGCGCCCGTCAGGTCGTCCGGCACGGTACCGGCGCTGCGGTACTGCGCATAGCCGCCAATGGTCGGGCGGTTCGGGTCACGCGTGTAGGCGGTGGTTTTGCCGTCGCCGATGTCGCCGCCGTCGAAGGCGAGGTTGTCCACGATAAACCGATCCGTTGCGACTTCGTACTCGACCGAGCTGACATAGCCGCCGCCCGTCGAATTGTTTTCTTCCTTCCGGGCGACACCGGTATCGCCGACTTTTGCGTTTTCAATTTTCGGCGGAAGCGATCCGCTGATACCGGAGCCATCGTCGCTGCCGTTATCATCTTGTACGCTGTCGTCGTCGGTCACGTCGGTGGCGGGTTTCTCCGGCACACCTTCGCAAGCCATCAGCAATACGCATGTGGTCATGAGTAGAAAGGATCTTGTCATTGCTCGCCCTGCCCTCGGGTGTTTTTTGCTAAATGCCTTTTGGCATGATTACGATATCAATGGCCTGCGCGGCATCACGGGTCAACGGCCCGACTTACCAGAGGGCGCGCCCTGTGGCCGGATTGTCCCGGTTGCGGATTGCCCGGCAACAGAGTCATATGGCCCCGCAACCAGACAAGGGAACCCGCCCCATGCCCCTGACCCCAGAACAGCAGGCCGAAATCGATGAGCTGCGCGCCACGCCGCGCCAGACCTTGCGCGCCGTGTCCGATGGAATGGAAGCCCATCTCTACAAGGCGGCTCCCGTGCTGGACCATGGTTTCGTCCGCGTCGTGGATTACATGGGCGATGATGCCGCGATCTGCCAGGCTGCTCGGGTGTCCTATGGCAAGGGCACCAAGGCGGTCAGCAATGACGAGGGCCTGATCCGCTACCTGATGCGGCACTGGCATTCGACCCCGTTCGAGATGTGCGAGATCAAGCTCCACGTGAAGCTGCCCATCTTCGTGGCGCGCCAGTGGATTAGGCACCGGACGGCGAATGTGAACGAATACTCCGCCCGCTATTCGATCCTGGATCGTGAGTTCTACATTCCCGAGCCTGACGCTCTGGCCGCCCAATCTGAGGTGAACAACCAAGGGCGCGGTGCCGTGCTGGAGGGCCGGGAGGCCGCGCGCGTGCTGGAGATCCTCAAGGGCGATGCAAACCGGGCCTATGATCATTACGAACAGATGATCGGCACTGAGGGGCAGCAGGGGCTGGCGCGCGAACTGGCGCGGATGAACCTGCCGGCCAACGTGTATACGCAATGGTATTGGAAGGTTGATCTGCACAATCTGTTGCACTTCCTGCGCCTGCGCGCCGATGCGCACGCCCAATATGAAATCCGCGTCTACGCCGATGCGATTGCCGCAATGGTCAAGGATTGGGTGCCCGCCGCCTACAGCGCGTTCGAAGACTACCGTATGGGCGGGGTGAACCTGTCCGCGCGCGGGGTGGAGACGCTCAAGCGGATGCTGACCGGCGAGACAGTCACCCAAGAGCAGTCCGGCATGAGCAAGGGCGAATGGCGCGAATTCATGGAGATCTGGGGCTAGGGGAGCAAACGCATGGCGCGAAGCCCGTGGCGGCGCGGCTGGATCTTCCTGCGGGCGATCTTTGATCGGCTCGACCGCGCGAATGTTGGCCTGAACGCCGCTGGCGTGGCGTTTTTCGCGCTGTTTGCCACCTTTCCCGCGCTTGCTGCGCTGATCGCCGTTTTTGCGCTGCTGGCTGATCCCGGCATTGTCGCGGAGCAGCTTGACCTGCTCAAAGAGGTCATTCCGCCCCAAGCCTTTGATCTGTTCGAAGGGCAGATCGACAAGCTGTTGTCATCGACGACGGGCGGGCTGACCCGCGCGACAATCGTGTCAATCTTTCTGGCCCTTTGGTCGGCGCGCGCCGGTGTGGCGGCTCTGATCCGGGGGCTCAATAATGTCTATGGCACCCGCAACCGGGGCGGGCTGCGTCACAATGTGGTCGCCTTGCTTTTGACGGTTGCGCTGATCCTGACGGCCTCGGTTGCGATGCTGGCGGTGATCGTCACGCCCCTGGTTCTAGCGGCGGTGAACCACGTGGTGCCCGTGGCCGGGTCGTTTCAGAACATCCTGCATCTGACACGCTGGGGGGTGGCGCTCTTTGTGATGGTGACGGGGCTGGGCATTCTCTATCGCTTCGGCCCCAATCGGCGCGGGGAGCGGTCCCGCTGGATCACGCCCGGCGCGCTCTTTGTGGTGCTGGCGTGGTTTGGTGCGTCGATCCTGTTTTCGCGCTACATTGCCGATCTGGCGCGCTTCACCGAGGTCTATGGCTCCATCGCTGCGGTCATTGCCGTTCAGCTTTGGATGTATCTGAGCGCCTATCTGGTCCTGCTGGGTGCCGTGGTGAATGCGGAAATGCCGATCTCCACGGGCGCGAAGCAGCAGGGGATCTGATTGCTGCTGCAGGGATGCAACGCTCATCCGCGCGCAATAGGCCCCTGAAATTCCCCCTAGAAAAACCGATTCGGCCACGTTATCGTCACAATCAATAACCGGGCACAGGCAATTTAAGCCCGAATATTAACGGCCAAAGGCCGGACATGAGGCGGAGTGAGTACAATGTCAGCGATTAAGTTCGTTGTCCGTGATGGTGCGGGCAATATCCAGCGTGGTGCGGTGGACGGTCAGTCTTCCGCGCCTGTCATCGTTTCGGCCGGGCAGGCTGTGTCCCTTAACCTGACGCCGGAGCAGATCGCTGGTTACAGTCGGCAGGGCCAGGCGCTTCAGGTCGTTTTGGCCGATGGGTCTGTGGTGACCGTCGAGGGGTTCTTCACGCCCGAGGGCGAGCAGCGCGCGGACCTTTACGTTTCCGCCAATGGCGAACTCAGCCGGGTGAGCCTTGCCACCGATGCACAGGGCGGCATCCTGCCGTCCTACGTGGACGCCGAAGTCTACGGAAAGTGGAGCCCGGATGACGATCTGTTCTTCGTACGCGGCTCTGACGTTGCTTATGCCGATGCTCAGATCATCGCTCCGGCCGATGGCGAAGCGGGGATGCTGGCGGCGCCGCTCCTGGCTGGCATCGGCGGTTTGTCCCCGGCTGTTGGCGCGGGTGCGGCCGTGATCGGCGCTGCGACGGTCGCAACGGCGATCGGTTCTGGCGGAGATGACGACGGCGGCGACGACAAGCCGGTCGACCCGACTGACCCCAACGAGCCTGTTGATCCCAAGGATCCGGTTGATCCGGTTGATCCCGTTGATCCCAAGGACCCGGTTGATCCCAAGGACCCGGTTGATCCTCAGGATCCCGTTGATCCGAAGGATCCGGTTGACCCTCAGGACCCAGTAGAGCCCAACCCGGGCCCGAATGTCCAAATCACCGGCGGCGTGAAGTCCACCGGAGATTCCACCAATGATGCCGACTACAAGGCTGTTGGTGGCGTGAGCGTGCACGGCGAAGGCACTGTGGGCGGTCAAGTCACCGTCACTGCCGGAGATACCGTCAAGACCACGACTGTCGGGCCGGACGGCACATGGTCCGTCGTGCTCGATGGCGCGGGGGCGCCGGAAGGTGAATATGAAGCGCCCGTCACCGCGACTATCACCGATGGCGGAAAAACCGCCAGCACCAGCGATGTGATCGTGGTGGATACGTTGACCACTGTCGATTTCGCGGAAAGCGAAGTGGGCGGCAACGGCATCGTGAACCACGCCGAAGAGGCTGCAGGCGTCACGCTCACGGGCACCACCGAGGCGGGCGCCAGCGTGGTCGTCACCATCGAAGGTGTTGACTACAACGCGACGGTGACGGGCACCGATTGGTCTTTGGACCTGCCTGCGGGCACCTTGCGCCAGGGCGAATACGACCTGAACGTCACCGTCACCGCGACGGACAGCTATGGCAACACGGCTCAGACCACAGGCACCGTCGAGATCGACACCGTGACAACCGTCACGCTCGCCGATGGCACAAAGACCGACGGCATGGTGGTGAACGCGGTCGAAAGCACCGATGGCACCATCCTGAGCGGCACCGCCGAAGCTGGAGCAACCGTTACCGTGACCGCCAATGGCCACAGCCACACGGTCACCGCCGATGGAAACGGTCAGTGGGCTGCCACGTTCGCAGCCTCTGAACTTCCGACCGGCGAAACCACGGTTCCGGTTGCAGTCAGCGCGCAGGACGTGAATGGCAACGTCGCCACCACATCCGGCACGCTCGAAGTCGATACCTACACCTTCGTCACGCTCAACGCGGGCACCGTGAATGACGGCATGGTGGTGAACGATGTCGAGGCGCTCAACGGTACGGTCCTGAGCGGGACCGCCCAGCCGAACGCCACGGTCGAAGTGACCATGAACGGTCACACCCACACCGTGACCGCCGATGGCAACGGCAACTGGCAGGCGCCGTTCAGCGCCTCTGATCTGCCGCAGGGCGACGTGGAGACCACGTTGCCGGTGGCCGTGAAGGCGACCGATGAGAACGGCAACGTTGCAACGACCTCGGGCTCGGTCGAGCTGGACACCTATGTCAATGAGCTGACCACGGCCGATCCGGTTGAAGGCGACAATATCGTCAATGCCGCCGAGGCCGCGGACGGTATCACCCTGACCGGCACGGTCGAAGCGGGCAGCGAAGTCTTCGTGACCCTGAACGGCCCGTCCGGCGCCATCCGCCATCAGGCGAGCGTTGACGCGAATGGCAACTGGTCCGTGGACTACTCCGCTGCCGATCTGGGCACCGGGGATTATCAGGCCAACGTTCTGATCGAAGCCACCGACGCCGCTGGCAACGTGGACAGCATCACTGACACGTTCCGCGTGGACACCACGGTGCCGGACGCGCCGGAAGTGCTTGATGTGCGTGACAGCGGCACCGATGTAGCTGGTCTCTTTGCGGGCGCGAGCGCCGGAACCTATGAGATCGACGCCATCGACGGGGCCGGAACTGTCACCGATGTCGCCGCAGCGAAGGTTGGTCTTGGGGCGGAGGATCTCTACAGCTTCTCCAGCCCGGTGCCCGATGGGTCCGATCTGCTGGTCACCGCGGTCGAGCAGGGCAGTGGCAACAGCGCCACCACCTATTTCGCACAGCAGACCTCCGGGTCCAGTGAGGTGGTGATCGACGTGAACGCTCTGTCCGGCTTCGATGTGCGGGCGATTGATCTGGATATCGTGGACAGTGGTCAGCTGACCCTGACCGCCGATGATATCCGCGATCTGTCCACCACGACGAACGAGCTGATCGTGCTGGGCGACGCGCTTGACCATCTGACCGTGGACGGCGCGCAGGCGACGGGCCAGACCCGCGACTTCACGGCCAATGATGGCAGCATCCGCACCCTCGATGTCTACACGATGGGCACCGGCACCGATATGGTGACGCTGCTCGTGGACGACGAGCTGCAGATGCACACGACCGTGGCCGGCGCCTAAGCGCGGCCCTGGCGGGGGCGCCCGTGAGGCGCCCTTGCCCAAGACATATCCGGTGAAAGGACGGCGCATCAAAGAACGCCGCCAGAGATTTTCGGGGAACGGGCGAATGCAGGCAAGTCACAGGCAAGCACGGCTGATCGCGGCAGCGGCGGCGTTGGCGCTGCTGACGGCCTGCGATGGCATGCCTGAAGTGCCCCGGCTTGGCCTTGGGGGCAAGGATGCCGCGAGTGCCCCTCAAGCCTCGGCAAGCGATGCCGCGCTTGATCCCGGCATGGCGGATGGATCGCAGTCAGAGATCATCAATACATTGCTCGCGCGCCGCTCGGTGTTGGACCAGGGCGCGTTTGCGCGCGTCTCGGATGCAGTGATGGCTGCCAATGCGCGGGCGGCTGAAGCCGATTTGCGTGCGGCCGTGCTGCGCAGCGAGGCCACGCAGCGCAACTGGCTGCCGACCGTGGGCCCACAGGTCAGCCTGACCTCCCTGGGTGATGTGATGACCCAGTTGGTGGTGGATCAGGTGCTGTTCGATAATGGCGGCAAGCGGGCGGAGCGGGCTCTGGCCCGTGCCGATGTCGAAGTCGCCGCCGTTGCCCTTGCGCAGGACAGCAACACGCGCGTTGCGGATGCGCTGAGCCTCTATCTGGAGGCCGAAGCAGCCAGTGCCCGTGCCAAGGTCAATGCGGGCGCGATGGAGCGCATGGAGCATTTCGAATGGGTCATGACCGAGCGGGTGCGCGGCGGGATCAATGACCGCTCCGACCTGTCTATCGTGACCCAGCGGCTGACCCAGATGCGGTCGGATCTGTCCTCGGACCGGGAACGCGCGGCGAGCGCCAAGGCGGAGCTGGCGGCGATGTCGGCGGTCTCGCTGGCCGATATCAGCGGCCTTTCCGGGATGCGCGATGCTGGAGAGATCACCCCGCTTTCGGTGCTCAAGGCCGAAGCGGAAGCGAAGCGCGCTGTGGCGCAGGCCCGCGCGGCGCGGGCGGGTTTGCTGCCGTCTCTGGGCGTGAGCGCGGTCGCGGATGGCGATGGCGTGAGCGGCGCTCTGACGGGCGGCGGGCGGCTGGGCTTTGGCACCGGCAAGAGCCTGGAGGCCGTTCAGGCCAGCGAAGCGGCGGCGCAGGCCCGTGTGGGCCAGGCCCGCGAAGAAGCTGATCGCGAGCTGCGGGGGCTCAGCGGCGAGCTGGCCTCGATGGAGCGTCAATACGCCGAAGCGCAGGGCATCGCCGCGCAGGCCGCGCAGAACTACGATCTGTTCGAAGCCCAGCTCGAAGCCGGGCGCCGCACGGTGCCCGAGGTGATCGGCGTGTTCGAGACCAAGATCCGCACGGAACGCGCAGCGGTGTCGCTGCTCTATGACATTGCCCGGCTGCGGGTGAAAATCGCGGCGCTCAAAGGTGCCCTGGTGGAAGGGGAAAAGGTATGAGCGGTCCGGTTCTGTCCTTCGATCTGGCGAAAGCCCGCGGCGCGATTGCGCGGATCAAACCCAAGAAAGTGGAAGCGCCCATCGAGGAGCCCGCCGCTCAGGCGTCTGCGCCAGATCCGGCCCCGCGCCGCGCGGCTCCGCAAAGCCGGGCCGAGGCGCGCGCCGATCTGGCGGCAACCTATGCGGGGATCCTCGGTGCGGATGTGATGCGCCAGGACGTGCAGGAACTGCTGGCCGCCCATGGCGAAGACATCACGGCCACGGCACTCGCCGAGGCGCTGCGACAATCCGGGCTGGAATGTCAGGTGCAGACCGGCCAAAGCCCCCGGCCCGAGCTGTGGCCCGCGATTGCGGTGATGACCAACGGCCAGATGGTTCTGGTGCTGGAGCAGCAGGGCGAGGATGTGATCGTCTTCGACACCACATGTCCTGGCAATCGGGCCGAAGTGCCGTACTCCGATTTTGCATCCGTGTTTGACGGAACCGTGCTGCGTGCGGGGCTTGGCGTTGCCATGTTGACCCGCCGCCACAGCGCGGAGGCCGGGAAGGGCCACTGGTTCTGGGCCGAGATCACCCGTTTCCGGCGCCATATCTTCGAGGTCGCGCTTGGCTCCTTCGTGGCCAACCTTCTGGCGGTCGCGGTCGCTCTGTTCAGCTTGCAGGTCTATGACCGTGTGATCCCGCACCAGTCCACCGCGACGCTGTGGGTTCTGGCCATTGGCGCGGGGCTGGCGATGCTGCTGGAGGCTTTCCTGCGGATCGCGCGGGCGCGTCTGATGGACGGCGCCGGGCGCCGGATCGAGCTGGAAGTGCAAAAGCTCCTGATGGACAAAGTGCTGGGCATGCGGCGCGGGCTGAAGGGCCAGACGCCCTCGCAGGTCTTCTCCGCTGTGCGCGAATTCGGATCGGTGCGCGAATTCTTCACCGCATCGACCTTTGGCACGCTAACCGACCTGCCCTTCATTGTGCTCTTTCTTGCGCTTGTCGCTTCAATCGGCGGCAACGTTGTGTGGGTTCTGTTTATCGGCGGCATCCTGATGGTGCTGCCCAGCTTCTTCCTGCAGAAGCGGATGATCGCTCTGACCCAGCAAACCCAAGGCGCGACGGCCAAATCGAACAAGCTTCTGCACGAGGTCATCTACGAGGCCGACACGATCAAGGCGCATCGCGGCGAGGATCGGTTCCGCCGCGTCTGGAGCGAGCTGACCGCGCTCTCCTCGCTCGCCACGTCCGAACAGCGCAAGCTGGCCTCGACACTGACCTTCTGGTCTCAGGGCGTTCAGCAGGCGACCTATGTCGCGGCGGTGGTCACCGGAACATTCCTCGTCTTTTCCGGCGAGTACACCGTCGGCACGATCATTGCGGTCGGGATCCTGACGTCTCGCACCCTGGGGCCGCTTACCCAGCTTGCGGGGACGCTGGCGCGGTGGTCGAACGTGAAAGCGGCGCTCGATGCGCTTGATACCGTGGCCGAGGCGCCGCAGGACCATGACGAGGCGCGCTCCTATCTCCGCCGTGAAAAGCTGACCGGCGCGTTTGAGCTGCGCGAGGTGAGCTACACGTATGACGAGGCGAACGGCCTGTCGCTCGATCTGCCCGCGCTCGCCATCAAGCCGGGGCAGAAGGTGGCCGTGCTGGGGCCGAACGGATCCGGCAAGACGACGCTTCTGAAGCTGCTTTCGGGGCTCTACAGCCCGACCGCCGGGCGGGTTCTGATAGACGGCGTGGACATGGCGCAGGTGATGCCGCGCGATCTGCGCCGGGGCATCGGCTATCTGAGCCAGGAGGTCCGGCTGTTTTCGGGCACGCTGCGGGACAATCTCAATATGACGGGCCTCGAGCGCGACGATGATCGCCTGCTTGAGGCGCTCGATTTCGCGGGGCTTGGGCCCTATGTGCGCGGCCATCCCAAGGGGCTCGACCTAGAGATTGCGGATGGCGGCGAAGGCCTGTCCATCGGTCAGCGCCAGAGCATCGGCTGGGCGCGGCTCTGGCTTCAGGATCCCGCGGTGTGCCTGCTGGATGAGCCCACCGCCGCCCTGGATCAGACCTTGGAAACGACGCTGGTGGATCGCCTTCATGGCTGGCTGGCGGACCGCACCGCGGTGATCGCCACCCACCGGATGCCCATTCTCGCGCTTGCCGACCGCACCGTGATCCTCGCGGGGGGGCGGCTGGCCGTGGATGGTCCGCGCGATCAGGTTCTCGCCCATCTTCAGGGCAGAAAGGCAGGATAAGCCATGGCGACGTTCGATGCAGAGTTCGAGACCCGCATGCGGGGGCCGTCCATGCTCATCTGGATGGTCGGGGCGACAGTGCTGATCTTCCTGATCTGGGCGAAATTCGCCTGGATTGACGAGATCGTGCGCTCCAATGGCGAGGTAGTGTCCTCGTCTCGCCCGCAGATCATCCAGAACCTCGAAGGCGGCATCCTGTCGGAGCTGTTGGTCTCGGAAGGCGATGAGGTCGCAAAGGGCGATGTGATCGCCCGGCTGCGGGGCACGCAGTTTGCGTCCTCAGTGGATGATTTGCACGACCAGATTGACGCTCAGGAAGTCCGCCGTCTGCGGCTGGAAGCCGAGATGGAAGGCCAGTTCGATTTCATCGTGCCCGAGGATCTGGCCGCCCGCTCGGCGGAGATGGTCGCGTCGGAACGCGCGCTTTTGAATGCGCGTCAGTCCGACTACGTGAGCCGTGTCGAAGGCGCCCGCCGGGTGCTGGCCGAAGCCAAGACCGAGCGTGACATGATGGAGAACATGCTCTCGCGCGGGATCGTCGCCCAGATTGAGGTGACCGGCGCGCGCAAGGCCTACTCGGATGCGGAAAACCACGTCAACGAAATCGTGACCTCGGCGGAGCTGGACCGCGCGAGCGTCTATTCCGAAACGCTGGCGCGGCTGGCCACGTTGCGGCAGGAGCTGCGCGCCGCAGAAGACCGGCTGTCGCGCACCACGATCACGGCGCCGATGCGCGGGATCGTGAACAACCTTGCGGTGACCACGATTGGCGGCGTCGTGCGCCCCGGAGAACAGATCGCGGAGATCATTCCGCTGGGCGACGAGCTGTTCATCGAGGCCCAGGTGAAGCCCTCCGACATCGCCAACGTGATCCCCGGCCAGGCCGCGACGATCAAGCTGTCGGCCTATGATTATACGGTCTGGGGCACGCTGTCCGGGCGGATTGATCTGGTGTCGGCGGACACGTTCAAGGACGAGCGCCGCCCCGATATGCCGCCGCATTATAAGGTCACGGTGAAGGTGGACCGCTCCAATCTGAGCACGCGCCAGCAAGGGATCGAGATTCGGCCCGGCATGCAGGCCGCCGTTGAGCTGCACACCGGCGAAAAGACCGTGCTGCAGTATCTGACCAAGCCGCTCTATCGCTCGCGTGAGGCCCTGCGGGAGCCATAGGGCCGCAGAGCACAGCCAGCCGTTGCATGTGGCGTGCTACCGTTCGGGGTGCCCTTGCAGCCCGGAAAGGGCGCCACTAAGACTCTGCTAAGGATTTTCGTCCTAAACAGATCCCATGACAGAGTTGAGGCGGCCAGATGCGTGACCCGGTAGAGACATACATGAACCTCGTGCCCATGGTGGTCGAACAGACCAGCCGGGGGGAGCGGGCCTACGACATCTTCTCGCGCCTCCTGAAGGAGCGGATCGTGTTCGTAAACGGCCCCGTCCATGACGGGATGAGCCAGCTTGTCGTGGCGCAGCTTCTTCATCTTGAGGCGGAAAACCCCAAGAAAGAGATCTCCATGTACATCAACAGCCCCGGCGGGGCGGTGCATTCGGGGATGAGCATCTACGATACGATGCAGTATATCCGCCCGAAAGTATCCACGCTGATCTGCGGGATGGCGGCCTCCATGGGCTCTGTCATCGCTGTGGGCGGGGAAAAGGGGATGCGGTTTGCGCTGCCCAATTCCGAAGTCATGGTTCACCAGCCTTCGGGCGGGTCTCAGGGCAAGGCCTCGGACATGCTGATTTCGGCGCGGCACATCGAACAGACCCGCGAACGCATGTACCAGCTCTACATGGATCACACCGGGCAATCGCTCGAAGTTGTTCGTGAGGCTCTGGACCGCGATAAGTGGATGACCCCCGAGGAAGCCAAGGCGTGGGGTCATGTTGACGAAATCGTCACGCGCCGCGATTCCGGTGAGGACGACTGATCCTTGCCGATCCTTGCCAGGCCCCGGATTTTCGCATTGTGGCGAACCGGGGGCTGGCCTAGGATCACCCGATATCGAGAGTGAAGACGGCCCATCGGGCACAAAGGTTGGCGACACATGGCGAATGCGAGCGGCGGCGACAGTAAGAACACCCTCTACTGCTCTTTCTGCGGGAAGAGTCAGCACGAGGTCCGCAAGCTGATCGCGGGCCCGACCGTCTTCATCTGCGACGAATGCGTCGAGCTGTGCATGGACATCATCCGGGAGGAGACCAAAGGCGCGGGCCTGAAGTCCTCTGACGGTGTGCCGACGCCTAAGGAAATCTGCGAGGTGCTGGACGATTACGTGATCGGCCAGGCCAAAGCGAAGCGCGTTTTGTCGGTGGCGGTGCACAACCACTACAAGCGGCTCGGCCATGCCGGGAAGACGGATATCGAGCTTTCGAAATCCAACATCCTGCTGATCGGCCCGACCGGCTGCGGCAAGACGCTTCTGGCCCAGACGCTGGCCCGGATTCTGGACGTGCCCTTCACCATGGCCGACGCGACCACGCTGACCGAAGCGGGCTATGTCGGGGAAGACGTTGAAAACATCATTCTGAAGTTGCTTCAGGCATCGGAATATAACGTCGAACGCGCACAGCGCGGCATCGTCTATATCGACGAGGTCGACAAGATCACCCGTAAGTCTGACAACCCCTCCATCACCCGCGACGTGAGCGGAGAAGGGGTCCAGCAGGCTCTGTTGAAGATCATGGAAGGCACTGTGGCGTCTGTTCCGCCGCAGGGCGGGCGCAAGCATCCGCAGCAGGAATTCCTGCAGGTCGATACGACCAATATCCTGTTCATCTGCGGCGGCGCCTTTGCTGGTCTGGACAAGATCATCTCCCAGCGGGGCAAGGGCTCTGCCATGGGGTTCGGCGCCGATGTGCGCGACATGGATGATCGCGGCGTCGGGGAGGTCTTCAAGGATCTCGAACCCGAAGACCTTCTGAAATTCGGCCTGATCCCGGAATTCGTCGGTCGTCTGCCGGTTCTGGCAACGCTCGAAGACCTGGACGAAGATGCGCTCGTCACCATCCTGACGGAGCCGAAGAACGCTCTGGTCAAGCAGTATCAGCGCCTCTTTGAGCTGGAAGACACCAAGCTTTCCTTCACCGATGATGCGCTGAAAGCGATCGCGCGCCGCGCCATCGAACGGAAGACTGGCGCGCGCGGTCTGCGCTCCATCCTCGAAGACATCCTGCTGGACACGATGTTCGACCTGCCCGGCATGGACGAGGTGACAGAGGTTGTCGTCAACGAAGAGGCCGTTGGCCCTGATGCAGAGCCGCTGATGATCTACGCCGACGACGCGAAGGAAAAGGCCTCCGCCGGTTAAAAGGGGAGGGGCCATGCGCCGCCACATTTCGTCCGGGTCTGAATTCGAGTCGAAGATCGGCTACAGCCGCGCCGTTGTCTGCGACGGCTGGGCGTTCGTGTCGGGCACGACGGGCTATGATTATGGCACGATGACTTTGCCCGATAGCGTGGAGGCTCAATGCCGCCAGACACTGGCCAACATCGCCTCTGCCTTGGCGGAGGCGGGCGCCTCGCTCAACGATGTGGTGCGGGTGCATTATATTCTGCCCGATCGGGAGGACTTCCCCGCCTGCTGGCCGATCTTGTCAGAGGCGTTCGCCGTGGCACGACCGGCGGCGACGATGATCCAGTCGGAGCTGATGGACCCGGCCATGAAGATCGAAATCGAAGTGACCGCTCGCATCCCCTAGCGCAATCTCGCCCGCCGCCGCGGGGGCTCTGGACCTGCGCGCGCCCTTGGGGCAAAAGGGAGCCAAGCAACGGAGACCTGCCATGGGCGTTAAATCCTTCTTCTTGAAGTTCTTCACCTGGTGGAACGGCCAGACCTTCGGCACCCAGCTGTGGACCGCGCGCCATGGTGAGAAGGTAGGCGAGGACGATCAGGGCAACGTCTACTACCGGACCTCGGATGACGCGAAACGGTGGGTGATCTATGACGGCGAAGTCGAAGCCTCGCGCGTGCCGCCGGAGTGGCATGGCTGGTTGCACCGCCTGTTCGATGAGCCCCCCAGCGAAAAGCCCCTGGTGCACAAGGACTGGGAAAAGCCGCACCTTCCGAACCTAACCGGCACCCCGCTGGCCTATGCGCCTCCGGGATCGCTGCGCCGGGCGGATCCGGCCCCGCGCCGCGACTATGAGGCCTGGAGCCCCGAGTAATGCAAGCGAATCGCACCGAAGCAGTCGTCGGCGGGGTGGTCCTGCTGACGGCTGCCGCGTTTCTGACCTATGCGCTTGGCGTGACCGGGCAGGGGCCCAGCAGCGGTCGCTACCCTCTCACGGCGAGCTTTCGCTCTGTCGAAGGCATCTCGGAAGGCACGGAGATTCGCATGGCCGGTGTTCGGATCGGCCGCGTTGGAGATCTGGCGCTTGACCGCGAGACGTTCCGCGCAGAGGCCACCTTGATGATCGACGATGGCGTGCCCGTCCCCGAAGACAGCACGGTTGCAATCACCTCCGAGGGGATCTTGGGCGGAAATTTCGTGGAGATCGTGCCCGGCGGCGCCCTGGAGGAGCTGTCCTCAGGCGATGAGATCCTCGACACCCAGGGCGCGGTCAGCCTGATCGGCCTGTTGATGAAATTCATCGCGGCGAATGAAGGAAACTAGGATGCGCCTTCTCACTCTTGCCTTTCTGGCTCTCGCCGCGCCTGCGATGGCGCAGCAGGCCTCCACGGCCCCGGCTGGAGAGTTCCGAGTGCTCGACAAGACCACCGGAGAGCTGACGGATGTCACGCTGCGCGCGGGGGAGCACCGGACGATCGGGCTTTTGGACGTGACCTTGCGCGAGTGCCGCTATCCCGCAGGAAACGTAAATGGGGATGCTTACGGCTCCCTGTTGATCCGCTACCAGAGTGTCCCGGAGCCGGTCTTTGAAGGCTGGATGATCGCGTCTTCTCCGGCGCTCAATGCATTGGATCATCCGCGCTACGACGTCTGGATGCTGCGCTGTAAGACGTGAGTCAGATCGACCGGACGCGCGGCTAGGCTCGCGTTGAGTTCAACAGCCTCGTCAAGCCGCGCGCGATACGCTGCGCGGGAGATCTCGATGCCCCCCATCGACGCGAGATGATCGGTGATGAACTGGGTGTCGAACAGCGCAAACCCGCCCTCACGGAGAAGGTCCACAGTGACCGCCATGGCGATTTTCGAGGCGTCCCGCACCCGTGAGAACATGCTTTCGCCAAAGAAAGCGCCCCCGATGCTGACGCCGTAGAGCCCGCCCACGAGCCCGTTTTCATCCCGGATTTCAATCGAATGGGCGTGGCCGCGTTGGTGCAGTGCGAGGTAAAGCGCGGCGATCTCGGCGTTGATCCAGGTCTCCTGCCGGTCGGCGCAGCCCTCTACGACCCCGGCGAAGTCTTCGTTGACCGTTGCGTGCAGAGTTCCCCGCCGCATGGTGCGGGCCAGGGAACGTGAGATGTGAAATCCGTCCAGAGGAATGATCCCCCGCCGCCGCGGGTTCACCCAGAAGATTTCAGGATTGTCGCGCCCCTCTGCCATGGGGAAGAGCCCCGCCACATAGGCCCGCAGCAAGAGCTCGGGCGTGAGGGCGGGGCTTTCGTCGCGCATCAGGCTTGGGTGGCTTGCTCCAGCCACCGCTCCAGCCAGTGGATGTTGTAGTCACCGCTATGGATGTCCGGCTCTTCCAGCAGGGCATGGAACAGCGGCACGGTCGTATCGACGCCGTCCACGATCAGCTCTCCGAGGGCGCGCTTGAGCCGGGCAAGCGCGGCGGGGCGGTCCGGGCCATGCACGATCAGCTTGCCGATCAAGCTGTCGTAATAGGGCGGGATCGAATAGCCGTCATAGAGCGCGCTGTCGATCCGAACGCCCAGCCCGCCGGGGGCGTGATACTGGGTGATCTTGCCGGGGCAGGGCGCGAAATCGGGCAGGCGTTCCGCATTGATCCGCACCTCGATGGCGTGGCCATTCAGCTGCAGGTCGTCTTGGGTGAAGGACATGTCCTCCCCGGCGGCGACGCGGATTTGCTCCCGCACGAGATCGACCCCGAAGATGCCTTCGGTCACCGGATGCTCCACCTGAAGACGGGTGTTCATCTCGATGAAGTAGAATTCGCCCTTCTCGTAGAGGAATTCGATCGTCCCGGCGCCAATATAGTTGATCTTGGCCACAGCATCGGCGCAGACCTTGCCGATCTTGGCCCGCTCTTCGGGGGTGATGCAGGGGCCGGGGGCCTCCTCGAACACCTTCTGGTGGCGGCGCTGCAGGGAACAGTCCCGCTCGCCCAGATGCACGGCGCGGCCTTTGCCGTCCCCAAAGACCTGGATTTCGATATGGCGCGGCGTGGTCAGATATTTCTCAATATAGACCTCATCGTTGCCAAAGGCGGCTTTTGCTTCGGCGCGTGCGGTCTGGAAGGCGGATTTCATCTCACCCGCATTGCGCGCGACCTTCATGCCGCGCCCGCCGCCACCTGCCGTGGCTTTGATGATGACCGGGTAGCCCATTTCGGCGCCCAGCTTTTCGGCCTCTTCCAGCGTGGGGACGCCGCCGTCCGATCCGGGCACGCAGGGCACGCCAAGCGCCTTCATCGTGTCCTTCGCGGTGATCTTGTCGCCCATGACGCGGATGTGTTCTGCCGAGGGGCCGATGAAGGTCAGCCCGTGGTCTTCGACGATCTGCACGAAATTGGCGTTCTCCGACAGGAAGCCGTAGCCGGGGTGGATCGCCTGGGCGCCCGAGATTTCGCAGGCGGAGATGATCGCCGGCATCGACAGGTAGCTGGCCGAAGCGGGCGCGGGGCCGATGCAGACGCTTTCATCGGCCATGCGGACGTGCATGGCGTCGGCGTCGGCGGTGGAATGCACCGCAACGCTTTGGATGCCCATTTCCCGCGCGGCGCGGATGACGCGCAGGGCGATTTCGCCGCGGTTGGCGATGAGGATTTTGTCGAACATCATTCGATAATCATCAGCGGCGCGCCGAATTCGACGGGCGCTCCGTCTTCCACGAGGATCCGGGTGACCTTGCCTGCGCGCGGGGCCGGGATCTGGTTCATGGTCTTCATGGCTTCGACGATCAGCAGGGTCTGGCCTTCGGTCACGCTGTCACCAACCGAGACAAAAGAGGGCGTTCCGGGCTCCGGCTGAAGGTAGACGGTGCCGACCATCGGAGAGGTCACCGCGCCGGGATGTGCGGCGGGGTCTTCGGCGGCGGGGGCTGCGGGGGCCGCGGCAGCAGCGGGGGCGGCCGCGGGCGCTGCGACCGGGGCGGCGACGCTGACGGGGGCCGGAGCGGCAGCGATCGCGGGGGCCTGACGGCTCACCCGGACGTTCAGGCGACCGTCGTCGCCGTATTCGCGCTTGACCTCCAGCTCGGTCAGGTCGTTTTCATTGAGCAGCTCCGCCAGAGCGCGGATGAAGGCCACATCGCTGTCGGCGTTTTTTTTCTGTGTCATTGCGGGTCGCGATCTTTCACCTAAGGGGTTCTGCGCCGCCTTATAGCGATAACGCAGAGCAGAAGAAAGCGGATGACGAAGGGGAAAGCGCGGCCCCCTGCATCAACAAAAAAGCCGCCACCCGTGAGGGCAGCGGCCAGGTCGACCCCCGTAAACGGGGGCCGGCAGGGAAAAACTTCAGATCGCCAGATATTCCGCACGCAGCTCGTCGTTCTCCAGCACCTCTTTCGCGGAGCCGTCGAAGACGACAGAGCCGGTGTCGAGGATCACGGCCCGGTCCGACAGGTTCAGCGCGGCGACGGCGTTTTGTTCCACGATCACCGTGGTGATGCCCTGATCGCGGATTGTCTCCAGCGTCCGGGCGATCTCTTGCACGATGACCGGGGCCAGCCCTTCATAGGGCTCGTCCAGCAGCAGCACCTTGATGTCGCGGGTCAGGGCGCGGGCGATGGCGAGCATCTGTTGCTCGCCCCCTGACAGGGTGACACCCTCTTGCTTGCGCCGCTCACGCAGGCGCGGAAAGAGGTCGTAGACCCGCTCAATCGACCAGCCGTGATCGGGGGCGATCTGAGCCAGTTCAAGGTTCTCCTCCACTGTCAGGCCGGGGATGATGCAACGATCTTCGGGCACTAGGGCAATGCCCGCGCGGGCGGCCTGGAAACTCTTCATCTCGTGCAGCGGCTGGTGGTCCAACCAGATTTCCCCGTGGCGCAGCTCTGGATCGCCCATGCGGGCAATGGTGCGCAGGGTCGAGGTCTTGCCCGCGCCGTTGCGCCCCAGAAGCGCGAGGATCTCGCCTTCGTGGATGTTAAAGCTCACGCCCTGCACGATGTAGCTCTCGCCGTAATAGGCCTGAACGTCCCAGACGGAGAGGTAGGGGTGATGGGTCGCCGCATTGTTGGCGCCGGGCTTGTACTCCCCCGAATGCATGGGCTGGTGCAGGCCGGACTTGGTGCCGGGGTCGATGATCTTGTCGCTCATGGCATGTCTCCTCAAACCTGCGCTTCACCCAGATACGCTTCGCGCACCTTGGGATGGCCTTTGATGTTTTCGGGGGTTTCTTCGACCAGCGGCGTGCCCTGGGCCAGCACCGTGATCCGGTCGGCCAGGGAAAACACGACATGCATGTCGTGTTCGATGATCGCCATGGTGATGTCGCGCTTTTCCTTGATCTCCTTGAGAAGGTCGATCGTGTTGTTGGTATCGGCGCGCGCCATGCCCGCGGTCGGCTCGTCCAGCAGCAAAAGCCGGGGCTCCTGCACCAGGCACATGGCCATCTCAAGGCGGCGTTTGTCCCCGCGCGAGAGGTTCTTGGCCACGATGTCCCCTTTGTCGAGCATGTTGACATCGGCCAGCATCGCGTCGGCCTGATCCCCGATCTCGCCCTCGGCTTCGACGGTTTCCAGGGCGTGCATGCGGAAGGCCCCATCCCGCTTGGCAAAGCACGGGATCAGGACGTTTTCGCGCACGGTCAGATCCCCGAAAATCTCCGGGGTCTGGAACACGCGGCTGATGCCCATCTGGTTAATCTCATGGGGTTTGCGGCCCAGCACGCTCTGCCCGTCGAACATCACCGATCCGGTGTCCGGGATCAGCTTGCCGACCAGGCAGTTGAGCAGCGTGGACTTGCCCGCCCCGTTGGGGCCGATGATCGCATGGACGGAGTTTTCCATCACCGACAGGTTCACATCGCCCAGGGCCTGAAGCCCGCCGAAGCGCTTGCCGACGCCTTTGACTTCCAGAAGTCCCATATCAATTGTCCTTCTTGTTGCGGCGGAAGGCCCGCGCGATGCGCTGCCCGCCTTCAACCAGCCCACCGGGGAGGAAGATCACGACCAGCATGAACAGGATGCCAAGCGTCAGGTGCCAGCCTTTGCCCACAAAGGGGTGCACGATGGTGATCAGGAAATCTTCAATCCCGTCGGGCAGGAAGGCGAACCACTGGTGCAAGATGCCATCGTTGATCTTCGAGAGGATGTTTTCGAAGTATTTGATGAATCCCGCGCCCAGCACCGGCCCCATCAGGGTGCCCGCGCCGCCGAGGATGGTCATCAGGACGACCTCGCCGGAGGCGGTCCACAGCATCCGATCGGCGCCCGCCAGCGGATCCATCGCCGCCATCAGGCCACCGGCCAGACCGGCATACATGCCCGAGATGACGAAGGCCGCGAGCGTGTAAGGCTTGGCGTTCAGCCCGGTGTAGCTCATCCGGTTCTGGTTCGACTTCACCGCGCGCAGCATCATCCCGAAGGGCGAGCGGAAGATCCGCAGGCTCAGGTAGAAGGCGAGGATCGCGATCACGGCGCAGAAGTAGTAGCCGACATTGAAGGTCCACAGGCGGCCCAGGGCTTCGACCTGGGTCGAGGCGTTCATCGGGATGCCGAAGAGGTTCGTCACCGGCAGCGATCCGTTGGTCGCGGCGGCATCCAGGATGCGCGGGTCGTCCAGTTCAAGCTGCAGGCCGGTCTCGCCATTGGTGATCGGGGTGAGCACCGAATAGGCGAGCGAGTAGCTCATCTGCGCGAAGGCCAGCGTGAGGATCGAGAAGTAGATCCCGGAGCGCCGCAGCGAGATGTAGCCGATCAGCAGCGCGAACAGCCCTGCGACGATCACCGCCAGGATGATGGCCGGAATGACGTTCATGCTCAGCAGTTTGAACATCCAGACCGCCGAATAGGAGCCCACCCCAAGGAAGGCCGCATGGCCAAAGGACAGGTAGCCGGTCAGGCCAAAGAGGATGTTGAAGCCGATGGCAAAGATGCCAAAGATCGCAAACCGCTGCATCAGGTCCGGGTAGCCCGCGTTGAACTGCGCCAGCGACGAGCTTTCCGCAAAGGGTTGCGTCAGGATCGGGGTTGCGAGCGTGAGGAACATCACGATCAGCAGGAACTTGGTGTCTTTGGAATTCAGTCCAAGCATGAATCAGTCCTCCATCACGCCCTTGCGGCCCATGAGGCCCCTCGGACGGGTCAGCAGAATGATGATGGCAACGAGATAGATGATGATCTGGTCGATGCCGGGGAAGATGGATTTGACCTCGGTCATGGAGGCAAAGCTCTGCAGGATGCCCAGCAGGAAACCTGCCGCGACCGCTCCGGGCAGGGAGCCCATGCCGCCGACCACGACGACGACGAAGCTCAGCACCAGGAAATCCATCCCGAAATGATAGTTGGGCGACAGGATCGGTGTGTACATGACCCCCGCCAGCCCCGCGACGACGGCCGCAAGCGCGAACATCGCGGTAAAGCGGCGATCAATGTCGATGCCCAGCAGCCCCACGGTGTCGCGATCGGCCATGCCTGCGCGGACCACCATCCCGAAGGTGGTGAATTGCAGGAAGGCGAACACGGCGCCGATGACGAGCAGCGCGAAGATGAAGTAGACGATCCGCCACACCGGATAGATCACATCCATCCCGAACAGGGCGCCCACATTGGCGACGCCGTTCAGAGCGTCGGGCGCGGCCACTTGGATCGGGTTGGCGCCGTAGTAGTACTTGATGATCTCTTGCAGCACGATGGCGAGCCCGAAGGTCACAAGGATCTGGTCCGCATGGGGCCGGTTGTAGAAATGCTTGATCAACCCGCGCTCCATTGCGTAGCCGACGGCGATCATCACAGGCACCGCCAGCAGGATGGAAAGAGGGACCGACCAGTCGATCACCCAGGCGCCGAAATCGGGGCCGAACCAGGCTTCGACATAGGGGGTCTTGACCTTGGCGGGGTTGCCCAGGAAGTCCGTCTTGTTCGGGTCGATGGTTTCAAAGCTGAGATTCAGGAGCCGCTGCATCGTCACGGCGCAAAAGGCGCCGATCATGAACAGAGCCCCGTGAGCGAAGTTCACGACCCCCAGCGTGCCAAAGATCAAGGTCAGCCCGAGCGCGATCAGCGCATAGGCAGAGCCCTTGTCCAGCCCGTTGAGAATCTGAAGGAATATAGCGTCCATGGACCCATGCCTTCCTGATTGGAGATGTGTCGGGAAAGCCCCGTCCGGGGCCTGAGAATGGGGCCGCGCCGCAGGACGCGGCCCCGATAGGGTTCGGCTTAGCCGGCGTTACACTCGCCCAGAGCACCGCCCGTGAACATCGGGTGATCGGCGGCATATTCGACCTGGCCGCGCGGGGTGATCTCCACGACTTCCAGAAGGTCGAATTCGCTGTCCGGGTTTTCCTTCCCGCGCACGACCAGCACGTCCTTGAAGCACTGGTGGTCGTCGGCACGGTAGAGCGTCGGGCCATTGCCCAGCCCGTCGAACTCGAAGCCTTCAAGCGCTTCGACGACGGCGCAGGGGTTGAAGGACCCGGCGCGCTGCACGGCATCGGCATAGAGCAGCGTCTGCACGTAGCAGGTGTGCGCCGCCTGGCTGGGCGGGAAGCCGTATTTCTGGCCGAAGGACTGCACGAAGGCCTTGGAGCCTTCGTCGGTCAGCGACCAGTGCCAGTTGGTCGAACCGGGGATGCCCTTGATGTTCTGACCGGCGCCGCGCGCCATCAGGCGCGAGAACAGCGGCACGACGATCTGGAAATCCTTGCCGTTCACGACTTTCTCGCGCAGGCCGAACTGCACGGCATTGGTGAGCGAGTTCACCATGTCGCCGCCGTAGTGGTTCAGGATCAGAACGTCGGCATCGGTGTTCAGCACCGGCGCGATGTAGGACGAGAAGTCCCCGGCGCCCAGCGGGGTGCGGACCTTCTCGATGGTGTCCCAGCCCATGGCCTCGGTGGCGGCAGCAATGGATTCTTCCTGGGTCCAGCCCCAAGTGTAATCCGCCGTCAGGTGATAGGCCTTGCGGTCGTCGCCGTAGAGGTTCTTCAGCACCGGAGCGAGCGCCGCAGCGGACATGTAACCGTTGAAGAAGTGACGGAACCCGTTGGCTTTCTTGTCCTTGCCGGTGGTGTCGTTCGAATGCGTCAGACCGGCCATAAAGATCACACCGGCTTCCTGGCACAGGCCCTGCACGGCGATCGCCACGCCCGAGGACGAGCCCCCGGTGATCATGATCGCGCCGTCCTTTTCGATCATCGACTTGGCCGAAGCGCGGGCGGCGTCAGACTTGGTCTGAGTGTCGCCGGTCACATATTCGACCTTCTTGCCGAGGATCCCGGTGCCGTCGAGCACCTTCGAGGAGAAGGTGTTCAGCATGCCGCCGTCGCCGCCGCCGTTCAGGTGCTCGACCGCCAGTTCATAGGCGCGCAGCTCGTCCGCGCCTTCGTCGGCATAAGCGCCGGTCTGGGGCACGTTGAAGCCCAGCGTGACGGAGCCGCCGCTGGGTTCGTTGGTGAAGGCCGATGCGCTGGACGCGGTGAAGACCGTCGGCAGCGCAAGCCCCGCCCCAGTCACGGCGCTGGTCTTGAGCAGACCGCGACGGGTGAAGTTGGATTTCGTCATGGATTTCCTCCCTGGATCGAAGCGCCCGTGAGCCTCCCCGCTCCGGGCGCATCTTTGCGTGTGTCCGTTATCGGCCACCTTCCCAGTATCGCGGGCTTTCAGAAAATTGCGCAACATGGCGCTTGATCGTCAGATATTTTCTGTAAAATAATCATCAAAGCGGCGCAGAAATCTGAAAATTGGTTTTCAGAGAGGGGGAGGCACGTGTCAGAACAAGAGGTTGCGGACGGTGCCGGGCGGCGCCTGCGGGCCGCGCGGATGGCGCGGGGGATGCGGCAGGCCGATCTGGCGAAGGCGGCGGGGATCTCGGCCTCCTATCTCAATCTGATCGAGCATGACCGGCGCAGAATCGGCGGGCGGCTGCTGCACGATCTGGCGCGGGAGCTGGGACTGGAGCCGTCGGTCCTGACGGAGGGGGCTGACAGTGCCGTGGCCGGACGGCTCGCCGCCGTGGCCGCGCGCGCGGGCAGCACGGCCGGGCAGGCGGAAGATCTGGCGGCGCGGCATCCCGACTGGGCAACACTGATCCTGAACCAGGCGGAGCGGCTCGACCGGCTTGAGGCGCGGGTTACGGCGCTCACCGACCGGCTGGCCCATGATCCGCAGATGGCGGAGGCGCTGCACGACGTGATCTCGGCGGTCACGGCGATCCGCTCCACAGCGGCGATCCTGACGGAATCCGAAGAGCTTGACGCCGATTGGCGGCGCCGGTTTCACGCCAATCTTCACCAGGACGCGCTGCGGCTCACGGAGCGTTCAGGCGCGTTGCTGGCCGGGTTGGAATCGCCTGCGGGGCAATTGGTGCGTGCGCCATGGGAGGAGGCGGAAGCCGTCTTCACGCGCCACGGTTATCACTTTGCCGCCCTCGAAGAGGGGGGCGATCCCGGCCGGGTCGCCCTGCAGGAGCCGGGACCAACCAGCCCCTCCGCGCGCCGGATGCTGGCGCGATGGCTCGCGCGCTATGCTCAGGATGCGATGGCGCTTCCGCTCGAGCCGTTTTCGGACGCCGCGCGGGCGCGGAATTATGATCCTCTGCGGATCGCCCGTGATCTGAACGTCCCGCTTGCCCGGGTATTGCGGCGGCTCTCCAGCCTGCCTGAGGGGGAGGGGCATCCCGCCTTCGGGATTACCGTTTGTGACGGAGGCGGGGGGCTCTTGTTCCGCAAGCCGCTCGCGCGGCTGACCTTGCCGCGGGGGGGCGGAGGCTGCCCGCTCTGGCCGCTTTACGGCGCGCTGCTGCGGCCGGGCCAACCGATTGACGAAGTGGTGCGGCTGCCCGACGCCGGGGCTGCGCCGCTGCGCGCGGTGGCGATTGCCGATCCGCAAGGGTTGAACCCAACCGGCACCCCGCGTGCGGAGGCGACCATGCTGCTGAGTGTTGCGCCAGAGGGGGCGGAGGCCGCTCCTGTCGGGCCGGGATGCCGTAGCTGCGCCCGCGAGCAGTGCTCGGCCCGGCGCGAACCGGTCTGGCCCGGCGGCGCGGCGGATGTGACGGATGCCGCGACACTTTGACAGCCCGCGCGCGGGGCGCAATAGTGGACGGCGCCGCTGGGGAGGCGGCCAGGGAGGAAGCCCATGGGCCAACGCGTTCTTCTGATTGAAGACGAACCGAACATTATTGAGGCGATCAGTTTCATTCTGACCCGCGATGGATGGACCGTGCACACCCATGAGGACGGCACGACCGCTATGGAGAAAGTGACCGCCTCGCTGCCGGATCTGGTGATCCTCGATGTCATGCTGCCGGGTAAATCCGGCTTCGACATCCTGCATGACATCCGCTCCGAAACCGCCACGGCGGAGGTGCCGGTCCTGATGCTGACCGCGCGCGGCCAGACCCGCGACCGGGAGCTGGCCCGTAAGCTGGGCGTGACCCGGTTCATGACGAAACCGTTTTCGAACGACGAGATCCGCGATGCCGTCCGCGCGCTCGCCTCGGGGTGAGTCCGACACCCGGCGCCGCCTGCGCGACACCGCCCGGCTGTTGCCGCTGGCCGGAGCGCTTGCCATGGTGCTGCCGCTGCTCTGGCGGGGCAGCGATCTGACCTGGGCGATGACGCCGGTGCTGATCTACCTGTTTGCGGTCTGGATCGCGCTCATCATCGTGGCGGCTCTGCTGGCGCGGGGGCTGTGCGACCCGCCGAGACGGTCTGACTGATGTCGCTCAATCTTCTGGCGGCGGCGGCGCTGCTGTATACGGCCTTCCTGTTCGGCATTGCCCATCTGGCGGATCGCCGGGCGGAGCGGGGGCGCGGCGTGTGGCTGAGCTCTCCGGTGGTCTACACGCTGTCGCTGTCCGTCTATTGCACCGCCTGGACCTTCTATGGCGCGGTCGGCTACGCGGCGCGGTCCGGGCTTGAATATCTGACGATCTATCTGGGGCCGACGCTGGTGATGACCGGGTGGTGGGTGCTGCTGCGGCGGCTGGTCCGGGTCGGACGCGAGAGCCGCATCACCTCCATCGCGGATCTCGTGGCGTCGCGCTTTGGGCGTTCTGCGGTGTTGGGCGCAGGGGTCACGGTGCTCGCTGTAGTGGCGGTGACCCCGTATATCGCTTTGCAGTTGCAGTCGGTCACACTGTCCTTGGGCGTGTTCGCGAAGGCCCACGGGGGTGAAGATCCTCGGTCTCCGGCGATCTGGGTCGCGGCGGGGCTGGCGGCCTTCACCATCCTGTTCGGCACCCGCAACCTGGATGCCAATGAACGCCACCATGGGGTGGTCACCGCCATCGCGGTGGAGGCCGTCGTCAAGCTCGTGGCGCTTACAGCCGTGGGCGGCTTCGTGGTGTGGTCGCTGGCCGGAGGCCCCGCGCCACTGGCGCGCCTGATCGCGCAGTCTCCGCTGGCCGAGGTGCCCCAGAGCGGCGGGCGTTGGATCGGCTTGACGATGGTCTCGGCGCTCGCGTTCCTGACCCTGCCGCGGATGTTTCAGGTGCTGGTGGTCGAGAACACCGATGAGCGCCATCTGGCCACCGCAAGCTGGGCCTTCCCGGCCTATCTGCTGGCCATGAGCCTGTTCACCGTGCCCATCGCCGTGGTCGGCATGGAGCTGTCCGCGCCGGGCGCGAATCCCGACCTGTTCGTTTTGTCGCTGCCTCTGGACCAGGGGCGCGAAGGGTTGGCCCTATTGGCGTTCCTGGGTGGGTTCTCGTCGGCGACGTCCATGGTGATCGTGGCGACGATTGCCCTCTCGACCATGGTGTCGAACCACATCGTGCTGCCGCTTTGGCTGTCGGGCACGCGGCGGCGTGCGACCATGGCGGGGGATATCCGCCGCTTGCTCTTGCGGGCCCGCAGGGCGTCGATCGTCGCCATCTTGGGGATGGGCTATCTATATTACCACGTCTCAGGCGGCGGCGCGGCTCTGGCTTCGATTGGCACGATCTCGTTCGTCGGGATCATCCAGATTGCGCCCGCGCTGATAGCGGGGCTGTTCTGGCGTGGGGCCAGCCCGCTGGGCGCGGCTTTGGGTCTGACCGCAGGCTTTGCAATCTGGATCTGGGGGCTGCTGTTGCCCTCTGCCGGGCTGATCAGTGCGCAGATCATGGCGTCCGGGCCGTTCGGTATCGCGGCTCTGCGCCCCCATGCTCTGTTCGGGAGCAGCATGCTCGACCCGGTTCTGGCAACGGCGTTGTGGTCGCTGACGGCGAACGCGGTTCTGCTCGCCGCGGGATCGCTGCTGACGGGTACGGCAGCGCCCCTGAACGAGGAGTTCCCCGCAGAGCCCAGAAGCGCCGAAGAGCTGTTGCTCATGTCGCAGCGCATCCTGGGCGCACGTGAAGCGCGGGCCTTTTTCGCGGCAGAGGCACTGGCGCAGGGCGTGGCGGGATCGCCCGACGTGACCCCCGAACTGCTGGAGCGGCTCGAGCGGCTCATGGCGGGGTCCGTGGGGGCCGCGACGGCCCACGCCATGGTTGGCCAGATGGCCGGAGGCAGCGGCGCGCTTTCGGCGGAAGACCTGTTTGCTGTCGCGGATGAGGCCGCACAGATCATGGAGTATTCCGCCCGGCTGGAGGCCAAGAGCCGCGAGCAGGAGCGCACCGCCCGCGCCCTACGGAGCGCCAACGCAAAGCTCACCGCGCTTGGGCATCAAAAGGATGCGTTCCTCAGCCAGATCAGCCACGAGCTGCGCACCCCGATGACGTCGATCCGGGCGTTTTCGGACATTCTGGCGGAGCCCGGCCTGCCTTCGGAGGATCGCAACCGCTTTGCTGGCATCATCCGCACGGAAGCGATCCGGCTCACCCGGCTTCTGGATGATCTTTTGGATCTGTCCGTGTTGGAGAACGGTCACGTGACGCTCAACATCGCCCATGGTCGGCTCGACGAGGTCATCGACCGTGCGCTCGATGCCGCAGGGGCGTCGGCGGCGGCGCTTGAGGTGCGCCGTGACCGAAGCCGGGAGGCGCGTGTCGCGCTCGATACCGATCTGGATCGGCTCGCTCAGGTGTTCATCAATCTGATGACCAATGCGGCCAAATACTGCGATGCGCCCAAGCCGCGCCTGATCTTGCGCGCGGGCGAGGTGGATGGGCGCAACGTCATGGATTTCATCGACAATGGGTCGGGCATTCCGGCTGACAAGGTGGATCTGATCTTTGAAAAATTCGCGCGGCTGGGTGAGGATTCCAAAGCGGGCGGGGCGGGGCTCGGGCTCGCCATTTGCCGCGAGGTCATGGACCGGCTGGGCGGCGGGGTGGATTACCTGCCCGGCGAAGAGGGCGCCGCGTTTCGGGTCACGCTTCCGGGCGCGCGTTAGGCCTCTGGTAACGTGCGCGCGCTAAGGGTGAAGACCGTTAGCACTCTTGGGTCATGGGGGTATCATGGGGATCGCCACGCTTATGCGCCGCTGGCTGCCGCGTCGTCCGGTGTCCACGGTGCCGCCAATCTCCAACGGCGGTGCGATGAGCGTGGCCTGCCTGCGGGCGGCGACCGGACGTGAGGGGCGGGCATGACTGCAGCCGTTGGCGTGCTGACCCGCAAGGTCGCGGCGAAGGCCGCGCCGCCAGACGCGGGCCCCGTGGTGCGGCGTGCCATGCGGCAGGCGGCGGATCGCCTTTTGGGATTGGATGCGCAGGTGTCCGGCATCGAGATCACAACCGCAACGCCGGAGCAGCTCCTTGCTCCCTGCGGGGAGCAGAGCCTGCTCCTGACGCTGGAACGGGAGGGCGCTGTCGTTGGTGCCGTATCGATGGAACAGCCGGTGTGGTCGGCCTTGGTGGCCTTGCAAACGATAGGGCGGATCGGGCGTTCTGACGCGCGGGCGCCCTCCGGGGCCGATGCCGCCATGGCGGAGCCGTTGATCAACAGCTTCATCCAGGCCCTGTTGGCGCAGGACGTGCCTGATGAGCTCGCGGCCTGGATGCCGGGCTTGGTGGTCGGAAAGCGATTGCGGTCCAGAAGGATTGTCGAGCTGACGATGCCGCCCCACCCGATCGGAGCGCTGACCGTGAACATGGCCCTCGAAGACGAGGAGACGGCAGCGCTATGCCTTTTCGCCACAGAACCCGCGCCAGAGGAACATGCTGCGGAATCGGCCGACTGGTCCGAGAGCTGGTCGCGGGTGGCCCGCCAGGCGCCCGTGCGACTGGAGGCGCGACTGCACCGTTTCACCCTGCCGCTGAGCCGCGTGTCCGCCTTGTCCGCCGGAGATGTCTTGCCCCTGGATGGCGCCAGCGTGGCGGGGTTGGAGCTGATCGCGGCAGGCGGGCAGGTTGCAGCCCGCGCGCGGCTAGGCAGGATCGGGTCCATGCGCGCCGCGCGTATCGAAGCGCCGGCCGCACCCACCATGCGGGATCTGCACGATGGCGCCGCCGAAGCATTCCCGGCCATCGACAGCGCAGGGCCGGATGCACTGTCGATTGAAGATGTGCCATTGGTGCCGGACATCGAAGACGGGGCGTTGAGCGCCGACAGGGCACCCGGCTTGGACGACCTTCCCGCTTTGACAGAAGAGGTCCAGGACCAGGCGATCCCGCCGGACGCGCCCGATTTCGACACCGAAGCGAGCGAGCCCCTGACTGCGGCGGCACCGGATCTCGATCTGGACCTTCCGGCCCCAATTGATTTCGGCCTGCCACCTTTGGACGTGCCAGAAAGCTAACCTGAGCGGTTTCCCTCGCACTCTCAATTGCCATGGAAGGAAAAGCGCCCTAGATAAAACACATGGAGAAGTTGACACATATCCCGGACGAAGCGATGGCAGATGCCGCCGATGCGGCGGCTTCGGTGATGCGCGTGTTGTCCAACCCGGCCCGTCTGCGGCTGCTGTGCGCGCTTGTCGGCGCTGATCGCACGGTCGGAGAGCTTGAAGAGGTTTTGGGTGCGCCCCAGGCTTATGTCTCGGGTCAGCTGGCGCGGCTCCGGGCCGAGGGGCTTGTCGTCGCGGAGCGGGAGGGGCGCCAGATCCGGTATCGCCTGTCCGACCCGCGCGTGACCCCGGTTCTTGAGCGCCTCTTCGAAGTGTTCTGCCCGGCGGATGCGGCGCTGCTTACCGAAAGCTAATCGCGGCTTGATGAGATGTGCGGCCCCCTGTCACGCAAGGACAAGGCCGACAACCACCATGCCAAGCCCCAGCATTGACATGAACAAGGCCGCAATGTTGATCGGCAAGATGCTCTGCATGCGGTCTCGCAGTGCCGTGTCGTCCAGCCCTGCCTTTCGAGCCCGGGCCACTTTGATTGCGGACCAGATGATCCCCACCAGACCCGCGAGTGTCAGCGCCACGCCGCCCCAGACCAAACCGCTCATTGTATCGCTCCCGTTTTCGCCTGTGTGTCGCTAGACCGCGTGTTGCCGGGGTGCAAGCCCTTCGCGCCCTCTTGCGGGGCGCGGCGGCAGCGACTACCACGGAACCTCGCCCCATAGGAGACCCGTCATGACCGACATCGACAGCCTCACCGACACGTCCGAACCAACCAGCCAATACCGCGTCACCGCCAACGAGCTGCGCCAGTTCATCGAACGGTTCGAGCGGCTAGAAGCCGAAAAGAAAGACATTGCCGATCAGCAAAAGGAAGTCATGGCCGAAGCAAAAGGGCGTGGCTATGACACCAAAGTCATGCGCAAGCTGATCTCGCTGCGCAAGCGCGACCGCGATGACATCGCCGAGGAAGAAGCCGTCCTTGAAATGTACAAGGAAGCGCTTGGGATGTGAGCTTAGGCGCCGATGAAGGTCACGCCTTCAATCCGGCGCACCTTTTCGATGTCGTCCAGGTAGTTGGCGGTCAGGTCTTCCACCAGGGCCTGATCCCAGCCGGGCAGGTCGATCTCCTGCTCCATCACGTCGGGGCGGGCGTATTTTTCCATGAACGCAGCAATGACGCGGCGCTTGTGCGCTTCGGTCTGCGGCGGGTGGGTGCGCAGATATGCGACGAAACGTTTCATCCCGTTATCCGTGAGCAGCGATTGCAACAGATCGAAGCCGCCGTTGATCCGGGTCATCGGGTCGATCCCGGCAACGAGCCGCACCAGCTGAGCCCAGATCAAGGGGCTGTCTTCGTCGCACCATACGGTCAGCTCGGCGTTCGGATCGGCGCGGCGAATGCGGATCACGGCGTCTGACCACAGCACCGCGCGCGGATCGAGCCTGCGCATGAACTTCGCGTAGTCCCAATCATTCTGCGAGGCAAACACGGCCGGAATGAACGTGGCCGGGTTCCGCATTCCCATGAAGTAGCAGATCTGGTCGTCGGGAAAGATACGGCGCATTCCGCCGATTTTCTCATTGGCCAGCTCGTAAAACAGCCCGTTTTCGAAGATGCGTTTTGGGAAACAGAGGAACTGCGAATAGCTCATCACGAGCCCGTCAATTTCGCTCCCGTCGACGATCTCGTCCAGCAAAACCTCCCGGGCGTCTTCTGGGGTTGGTGCGTCCTCCAGGCCCCGGAGCGTCTTGCGCAGCAGGTTGCGATACTTGCCAGGGCCCGGCACGCGAATCCCGTCTCGTGCCAGCGTGTCCGCATTTTTTAGAAGAGATTTCAGGAGCCTGTCATCGTCCGTGCAGTTTGCTCCGATATGGTAAGCGATCCTCATGGGGGCGCCCTCAACGGTTTGGGTTTGTGCTGCTTTGCCTCGCCCCGAGTATAAGTCCTTTTGTGGACAGCGAAACCGCTTTCGCCTAGAGACCGGTCCATGACAGATATCGTGCCGCAGCGATCCGTTTCCATTCCGCGCCCCAGCCCCTGGTCGATCGGTGCGGCTTTGATCGCAGTTCTGGTGCTGCTTCCGATCGTGGCGGTGATCTGGCTGGCTTTGTTTCCGACGGAAAACATCTGGCCGCACCTGATCTCCACGACGCTGCCGCGCTATCTTGGCAATACCATCGTCTTGATGTTTTCCGTCGGTGCGATTGCCGCCGCGATGGGGGCGGGGGCGGCTTGGCTGGTGGTGATGTATCAGTTTCCGGGGCGCCGTTGGCTGCAATGGGCGCTTTTGATGCCGTTGGCTGTGCCCGCCTATGTCGGGGCCTATGCGCTTGTCGATTTTCTCGAATATGCCGGACCGGTGCAAAGCCTCCTGCGGCGCGCCATGGGCTGGCAGAGCGCCCGCGACTATTGGTTCCCCGAGATCCGCTCCATGGGTGCGGCGGTGGTGGTGCTCAGCTTTGCGCTCTACCCCTATGTCTACATCCTCGCGCGCGCGGCTCTACGAGAGCAGTCGGCGGCCGGGTATGACGTCGCGCGCGCGCTTGGCACCGGGCCTTTCGGGCGCCTTCGCCGGATCGCGCTGCCGTTGGCGCGGCCAGCCATTGCCGCAGGGGCGGCTGTCGTGATGATGGAGACCGTCAACGATTTCGGCGTGGTCGATTACTACGCGGTGCAGACGCTCACCACCGGGATTTTCTCTGTCTGGTATCAGACAGGCAATGTGGGCGGCGCGGCGCAGATCTCGGGGCTGGTGCTCGCCATGGTCGTGTTTCTCGTCACGATGGAGAAGCTTGGCCGACGCAAGGCGCGCTTTTTTACCACGGCCCGAGGGCAGCGCCCCATCACGCCGCAGGCGGTGAGCGGGTGGCGCAGCTGGGCTATCGCGGCGCTGTGCGCGCTGCCCGTGCTCGGTGGGTTTGTCCTGCCGGTGGGGGTGATCGGAGCGCAGGCGCTGAACGCCAGCGAATGGGTTGCGCCGGGTCTTGGAAGGGCGCTGATGCACACGCTGGTGACGGGGGGGCTGGCCGCGCTGCTGACCGTCTCGGGGGCGCTTTTCATGGTTTACGGTGTGCGGCTGTCGGGGCGACGGCTGCCGCAGCTTCTTATGCCGGTGACGGCGATCGGCTATGCCGCGCCGGGGGCAGTTTTGGGGCTGGGGCTTTTGATCCCGCTTGCGGCGTTCGACAATCAGGTGGCGGATGTCGTTGTTTCGCTGGGGCTGAACGATCCCGGCCTGATCCTGACGGGCAGCGCAGCGGCTGTCGTTTTGTCCTACTGTGTGCGTTTCTTCGGGATCGCGCAGGGAGCGGTCGACGGCGCCTTGGGGCGCATTTCACCCAGCCTGCCGATGGCGGCGCGGTCGCTGGGACAGAACGCGACCCAGACTTTGGCGCGTGTCCATGTGCCCATGGTGCGGGCCTCTGTCGCTTCGACCCTGCTGCTCGTGTTCATCGACTGCGTGAAAGAGCTTCCCGCTACCTTGATGCTCAGACCGTTTGGCTACAACACGCTGGCAACGAGAGTGCATGAGAAGGCATCGTTGGAAGACCTCGCGGGCGCCGCGCCTGCTGCGCTCGTGATTTGCGGGGTGGGGTTGATTGCGGTGACACTGCTGGCGCGGAAGATGCGCTGACGGGGCCGCTGAGGCCGGTGATCTGCAGATCTAGCCTCGCGGACGTCGATCACGCTCGCCACGGCACCGATTACACGCACGCCCCGGGGAAGCGGACCACCAGACGTGTGTCGCTCTCCCACGTGGCGTTGCCGTCCAGTTCGCGCGCGAAGGTCTCGATCAGCCGTGGGCCGATTGCATCGGGCGGGGTCGGGGCCGCGTCGGCTTCGATGGTCAGAGCATCCGGCTGCAGCGTGATGCGGATGTCCGTGGCGCCCGATCCTTCAAAGCGCAGCAGGGCTTCTCCGGTCAGGTGTAAAAGGGCATAGGTCTCACGCACGGGCAGAACGTGACGCGCGCCGACCAGATCGACGTGAACGGCACCGATCTGTGAGCTCAGGCTCATCGCGCGCACGAGCTCGGGAAGCGCGTCCGACACGCTGCGCAGATCGGGTTCGTCGAGCTGGTGCAACGCGTGATGGGCGGCGGACAGCATGTGAATGCGCGCGCGCAGGGCGTCGAGGCCCGCTTTGGCGTCGCCCCGTTCAATCAGCCGGGTGATGGATTGGACGATCTGAAAATTATTGCTGACACGGTGAAACACCTCGCGCTGCAGGTCTTCCGCATGATCAAGGCGGGCCTGCGCGATGCTTTCCTCGGTCACCAGCAGCGTGGCCAGCTGCGCGAAATCCTCGCGCATCTGCAGCGTCTCACGCGACGTGGCATTGGAGATTTCGGGCTGCGGTTGGGTCCTGTTTTGGCGAAACAGAGCGATTTCGTGGCGCAGCCGCTGGATATCGCGCAGCGCGAAGCGGTCGATCAGGAAACTGCCGATGATCAAGGTGAATGCCAAAAAGCCGAGCGGTAGCACAGCCGCGGTGGCTATCCGCTGCCACGCGGGAGGAAGGGCATAGTTTTCCTTCAGGTGCGCCAGCAGGGCGACATCGGACTGACTGATCCGAAGCCGCATGGCCGATCCGGCCTCCAAGGCAAGGAACACCGTCTGCGGGTCATGGTGCGAGAGATGGCTCGCGTCTCCGGGGTCGAAGCCCGGTCCGGCCAGCGACACATGCGCACCGGTGCCATCCTCTAGCGCAATGCTCTGCGTCCCGGCGGCGAGCGTCGGCATGGGCTGGTGCAGCTCTGCCGCAACGATCCGCGCTCCGTCGTCGCGCATCACCCAGAGCCGACCGTCTCGGGCCGTGACCACTGTGCGCTGATCGCCGAGCCGCGCGAGAGTCTCGGCGGGGAGCGGATCGCCCGCGCAAAGCGGCTTGCCTTGCGCATCATAAATGCGTGCATGGTGGGTTGCCGTGGACAAGGATCCCAGCTTTTCGCAATGCGTATCGCCCTCTGCGATGGTGGCCAGAATGTCGATCAGCAATAGCGCCCCCGTGAGCGCGTCTCTCGTTTCTTGGGTGCTGTGGAGCACGGGGGTGATGATCTCAGCCTGACGGCCGAGCGCGCGGTCATGGATCAGGCTGAGCTGGAACCACCAGGCCAGAAGCATGATCGGCACGGTGGCGAGCGCAAAGGCGGTCAGAAAGCGACCCCGCAGGGAGCCAAGAGGAGACGCCCGTCGATCCCTCATGTCGAGGGGGCCATACTGATGACGGCATGTGTGCGGCTGTCGGTTGCTTCGCTCAGGCTCGAGCCTTCCAGATCCATCAACCGTGCAAGTTCCTTGCGGGCCCGGCCAACACGGCTTTTGACCGTGCCGACGGCGACGCCGATGGTGTCTGAAGCTTCCTGATAGGACAGGCCCATTGCTCCGACCAGGGTCAGCGCTTCACGCTGTTCGGCGGACAGTTTGGCGAATGCGTCTTGAAATTCCGCGAACTGGAGGCGGCCATCATGGTCTGGCTTCACGGCAAGCTGCCCAGCCAGATCGCCTTCGGGATCTTCGGTTTCCCGCGCGGCTTTGCGGCGTTCGGAATAGAACAGATTGCGCTGAATCGTGAAGAGCCAGGCCCGCAGGTTGGTGCCCTCGCGGAACTTCTCCAGATTGCTGATCGCTTTGACCAGCGTATCCTGAACCAGATCATCAGCCCGGGCCGCGTCGCGTGTAAGCGAGCGTGCAAAAGCACGCAATGCAGGGACATGGCCGAGGATCTGGTCGTGCAGATCGCTCATCACTTGGTCTCCGCGGCGCGTCGCAGGTCGTCCATCAGGGTCTGGAACCGGTCCGGGACACCTTCTTCGATGGTCTCGTCGAAGGCGCGCTTGAGGTTCTCGTCGATGAGCTTGCGGAAGCTTTCAGGCACGCCCTCATCCACCGTCTCCCGGTAGGCGGATTGGAGCGCCGTCGTGACGGGGTCCGTCTCGTCCGATTTATCGCCTGAACTCATGACGATGTCCTTCAAGTTGTCTCACACGCCTGGTCACCGTATACACAATCACAACAGACGCGGCAGTGAATGGTTCCATGCCCCGGTCTAAACTGCGAGAGGGCGGCCAATGGACCACATCGCTGCGCAAATCCCGTTCCTTCGACGCTACGCCCGCGCGCTCACCGGATCGCAACGGCTCGGGGACAGGTTTGCAAGCGCTGTGCTGGAGGCATTGATCGCCGCGCCGGATCGGATCCCGGCGCCCGATCAGGCCCGCGCCAGCGTCTTCAAACTGTTTCACGAGATCTGGGACGCTGCGCGCCATGCCGAGCCCGGAGGAAGCGAAGCCGGTTTGGCCGCCCGCGCCCAGCTGCACCTGTCAAAGCTGACCAAAGGGGCGCGTGAAGCGCTTCTCCTTAGCGCGATGGAGGAGTTTTCGACCGCGGATGTGGCGCATATCTTGGGATGCAGCGAAGCCGAGGCGAAGGCACTGGTCGCCACCGGCAGACGCGAATTGGCAGAGGCCGCAAAGGGCCGCGTGCTGATTATCGAAGATGAGCCGATCATTGCGATGGATATTGAATCGATCGTGGGCGATGCGGGGCATGAGGTGATCGGTATCGCTCAGACGCGCCGCGAAGCCATGAATATCGGAGGCTGCGAAAAGCCCGATCTGATCCTGGCTGACATCCGCCTGGCGGATGAGAGTTCAGGGTTGGACGCTGTGAATGATCTACTGGCCACCCATGGCGATGACGTCCCGGTGATCTTCATCACGGCCTATCCCGAACGCTTCCTGACCGGCGATCGGCCGGAGCCCGCATTTCTCATCACCAAGCCCTTCCGCGAGGAGCAGGTGCTGTCGTCGGTGTCGCAAGCGCTGTTCTTTGCCTCGACGGAGACGCTGGGTTAGGCTGGGCTGCTCCTATGCCCCCCGCACTCACCACAACCCGTGGCGTGGACCGTTCTCGTTCGCCAAGCAAATTGAGTTGCTCACACGCGGTGCACTGGGCGAAACGCTCGCCACGGAACGGCCACGCCGTTGGTTTCGCGCATGTCTCAAGCCGATGGCGCAGTGCAAAAGCCTAGGTGGCTAGTTGCTTCGCAATCTCGGTTCGATTGTTCATACGCACCAAGGTTTGGGGGTCGATGCCGATCTCGCACCCCGTCAGGAGCGAGCGGAAGTGGTCGATGGTGAGCCTTAGCCCCGTGTTTAGGTCGACCTTCGGCGCCCAGTCCAATAGAGCCGCGGCACGGTCGATATTGGGTCGGCGTTGCCTCGGGTCGTCGGTCGGAAGGGGCATACGGATCAGTTTGCTCCGCGAGCCGGTGAGCTCCAGAACCTGTTCGGCCAATTCGAGGATGGTGAACTCAGTCGGATTGCCAAGGTTCACCGGCATGCAGACGTCTTCGGGCGACTGCATGAGGCGGAACAACCCTTCCACCAGATCATCACGGTAGCAGAACGAACGGGTCTGCGTGCCGTCACCGTAAACCGTCAGATCCCGGCCTTCGAGCGCCTGCGCGATGAAGTTTGATACGACGCGACCGTCATCCGCCCGCATGTTTGGCCCATAAGTATTGAAAATCCGCGCGATCTTGACGGTGACGCCATGGGCGACGGAAAAGTCATAAAACAAGGTCTCCGCCGCACGTTTGCCTTCGTCGTAGCAGGACCGAGGGCCAACAGTGTTCACGCAGCCGCGGTAACTTTCGGGCTGGGGCGAGATTTCGGGGTCACCATAGACCTCAGAGGTTGAGGCCTGAAGGATGCGTGCGCCCTTATCGCGGGCCAGCTCCAACAAGTTCATCGCCCCGTACACGTTGGTCTTCATCGTGTGAATCGGGTCGCGCTGATACAGAGGCGGGGACGCGGCGCAGGCCATGTTGAAGATCTGATCGAGCGGACCATCAAGCTTCAGAGGGGAGCAGATATCGTGTTGGATGAAACGGAACCGGGGATTGCACGCGAGGTGGCGCACATTCTCGACGCGACCGGTTAGCAAACTGTCGACACAGATGACAGTCGCCCCTTGGTTCACAAGGCGCGTGCAAATCGCGCTTCCGAGGAAACCCGCACCACCGGTGACAAGAACAGTTTTGTCACGATCTGAACGCTTTGGGCTGCTCGCACCCGAGCCTAAAAATAGGTCTGAAAAAACACTCACAATGCACCCCCGTGCGGACGAAAAAATACGCGCTTAGAATCGCGCAAGTCGAAAATCGTACGGGCGTCAGGTGCTTGTATGACCCATTCTCGAAAGTCGAATGGTGAAACGGCAAAAAAATTGGAAGCCGTCAGGTTGTCAAAAAAGGCAAGAGCCCGAGTAACAAATGTTATTCAAAGCTCTCAACCGTCCCGGTGGCTGTCAATGGATTTGGCGCTTGGGGTGACTATCCTTTTCGGTAGGTTAGACAGCGCGGACAGCGCCATCACTTTGAATTTTAATTAAAATATATCTGGATGAGATGTTCGATTTTGGAAAGCTGAGGCGCCAGGAAAGCATGGCGACCCGCTCGCATAAGAAGTTCGCCCCTTTTTTGAGACAACCTTAGGGTGAATGGCGGCTGTTGGGACTATTTGATTCGCGCTCAAAGAGGCTTGGCGCGTTCTAGCGCCAAGGGAGTCTGTGACGGACTTGCTGTGCCTTAGTGCAGTGCACAGGACGCCAGAGCTCCGGCTCCTGAGAGGTGGCAGCTCCACCCTTCGCCGGTGCGACCGCGGCGCAGGCTTGCGACGTAGCGGTGACGTTCGATTGTCGCCGCACGAGACCGCTCACGCGGGGCAACGGGCGTCGGCCGGACCCACACGTAGCTCTTGTAGAGCGGCTGCGTCGTGAAGCCGCGCGCACGGCCCTCCGCACTGGCGGGCAGGGCGACTTGGGCGAGCATGACGGCTGACAGCAAGGCGGTAGCGAGTTTCGTCATCATATGTCTCAATGTATCTGTTGCGGCCCGAACGATCAGGTCCGAACACGTGAGTGGTGTCCGCCCGGCGGAATGCTGCCGGAGCGGTGCAGGCGTTGGCGAACGGCAAAAGGTCCAGGACCATTTGCCGTCAGGATCACCCTGCATGGTTGTGGTGTCAGGATTGGGGGCGAAATATGAAAAAAGGGTGCATGGAGCTAGACTCAAACAGCGTATGAAATGGTTTATGACGCGACGTCAAAGCGCTTTGAGGGCTCATCAAGGCCGGATTCTAGGCACAACGTGGTCGCGTGCGCCCCAAGGAAGGCTCTTCCGAACAAAAAATGGCGCTGCGGACCTGAGGGCCGCAACGCCTGTGACTCCGTAGCGCGGAGCCTTGTCTCAGAGTCGTGATGTGCCTAGCGCGTCAGCACGTTGTTGCGCACGCGCCAGTCGGGAAGCGTGAAGTCCGGCCACGGATACACTTCCTTCTGGTTGAAATAGACCACGCCGACGAGGTTGGGGAACTTATCCCCATTCTGACGAATGGCGTTGTTCCATTCCTCGACATAGGCGGCGTCCCCGACAAAGCCCATTTCTGCAATGACGATTGGCTTCCCGTAAGCCGCAGCTTCGGCATAGCGCGGGCCGAGGATCTCTTCGAAACTGCGGGGCTGACCGTAGACACGTTCATCATAGGGTTGAGAGCCGAACACGGTCACGCCGATCAGATCGACATAGTCGTCCCCCGGATAGTAGTCGCTCATGTTCTCAGTGCCGAGCGGAGACCACATGGCCGAGATGTTGGGCGCCTCTGCGCGGCAGATGTCGATCATGCGGCGATAGGCGCTGATATAGTCTTCGGGCTGCCAGTTCGACCAGATGAACTGCTCGGTGGGGTTGTCCATCTCCTGTGCCCACCGCACCGTGATCGGGCTTTTCATTTCGCCCAGCACTTCGCAGATGTCGCGCATGTAGTGATCGACCTCGCCGGCGGCGAGTTCTTCCTTGAGCTTGTCGGCCGTATTGCGTTCCGACCGGACCCAAGTCCACGGCTCAATCGTGACGAGCAGCGCGCGGGAGCGTTCGAGCGCGTAGCCATCGGCATCAAGCAGGCTTGGCAGGTACACGTCCTCCCAAGGCAGGAAGAGATGTTCGATCAGCACATCAGAATCGTTCTGGAAGTCTCCGGGGGGATCGTAGACGCCGAAGGGAACTTCTCCCGGAGGCGCGGCCTGAACGAGACTTGCAGTCAGTGTGGCTACGCCCAGACCGAGCCCGGCGATACTGGCGTTCTTCGCGCGTTCAATCCAAACCTTTGCAATCATTTGGCACCTTTAGAATAATAGACTCTATCGTCTGTACAGTTCAAAAACATATCTTATCGTTCCTGGAGGCCCGGACCCCGCACCGGAAACAACCGCCTCCGGATGCGCAGAAATAATTGGCTCAAGCCCCAGTGAGAGCGCAGCAAGACTCTCAACTCCCCTAAAATACATAGCGGAAATCATGGCGATCATCAAACACAGGACACCTGCCATTTGGGTCAGCTCGCCGCTGCCCATCTTCGGAAGCGGGATTTCGTTCTCGATCAGGTGGCGTCCCACGATCACCGCGAGCAGCGCGGCGTAAACGATCCCGTTGGCCAAGCAGAGCAGGTAAAATCCCTTTGCTTGGGTCACGCCGGTCGCTGAAAGCGGCACAATGATCGCGATAAGTGCCAAACAGAAATAGGGCAGGTAGACGCGGGCGGGCAGGCTCGATCTCTGCTGGTCGCCCTTCGGGGTGATCCTGAAATCCACGAACCGTCCGGTCACCCGATCCCACACGGCGACGGAGCATCCCCAAAGCACCCAGATCCACTGGGCGAGGGGGAATAGCATGCGCTCCCAACTTAGGACCTTTGCGGTTCGGGGTCGGAAAAGCCCATCGCGTTTGAGCTGATAGGCAAGCACGATCAGTACGACCATCGGCGGCACGGCATGCATGAGGAACGCCGGGTAGGTCACATCGGCGAAGCGCATGTCGAACAACAACGCGGTGACGGGCATCAGATACATGATCGCCATGAACAGCGCGAAGAGTGGATACCACACCTGGCAGAACACGAACTGGAGGCGCAGACGCCAGGGCATCTGCCCCAGATAATCGGGCGTATATTGCAGGAGCAGCGTCGTCAGGCTGCGCGACCACTGGAACTCTTGTGTGATCATATCGGCAAAGCTGGCCGGGCCGTCTCCGTGGGCAATGGCGTCTATCGCGTGGACGCCGCGCCATCCCCCGGCATTCAGCAGCATCGAGGTGGAATGATCCTCCGCTAGCTCGGGTCCCAATCCGCCGACATCGCGCAGCGCGGCGGTGCGTACAGTGTAGTGCGACCCGATGCACATAGGCGCTAGCCCTGACGAATACCCGGACTGAAGACTGCCGTGAAACGCGGCCTCGGCATAGAGCCGCGTGCGCGCGGCCCAGCTCTCGCCAGCATTGCTATCGCAGATGCTGGGGGCGCTCGCATAGCCGACATGCGGATCGGCGAAGCAGGGCAGTACTTGTCGCAGGTAATCTGGCTCGGGCACGTGATCCGCATCGAACTGCGCAACGAAGTCGTAGCGGTCATAGCCGTAATGGTCGTAAAAAAAGGCCAGATTGCCCTCTTTGCACCGGGTCCGCCGTGGCCAGGTGGCCCGGTGGTAGTCATCGCGCCCCTTGCGCGTTGAGATCTGGACGCCGTACTGCGCGCACCAGGCGATCGTCTCGGGAGAAGGGTCTTCGTCGGCAAGCCAGGTGTCGTGCGGCACATCATTGGCCAGCATGGCGCGCAGCGTTTTCTGAACGACCTCAAAGGGCTCGGAGGGCGCCTTGGTGACGACCATTGCAATCCGTGCCCCGCGCAGCGCGTCAATCTGGGAAAGAGCCATGGCAGGGCGCGCGGCACGCAGGAACAGCGCGAGGAAATAGACTTGCAGGAAGAAGATCCAGAAGATCGCAGCACTGACCAGCCCGAAGGACCATCCAGAGATGATGTGAGACGGCTTGAGCCACCAAAGCCAGAACACAGCGGACAGCAGCACCCAGATCGCGATCAGAGACAGGTACTTGATCCGCTGTGCGCGGGTCAGGATGGGTCGCAAGGGGGGCAGGGGCGCCGCGCTTTGTGTCACGCCCGCGCCTCAATCGTCATGGGCCAGCCTGACGCCGAAGCTCGGCGCGGCATCCCGGATGATCTGAGCGATCTCAGAACGGCGGGGCGCGAAACCCAAAACCCGGCGGGCGAGGCTGTTGTCTGCGTAGAGCACCGGGGGGTCACCCGCCCGCCGGGGTTTGATCTCCACCGGTAGCGGCGTGCCGGTGAGGTCCTCGATGGCACGGATGATTTCCATGATGGACCGCCCGGTCCCCGTGCCCAGATTGACCTTCAGATTGTCTCCCCCGTCACGAAGATACCGTAGAGCAGCGACGTGCCCTTCGGCCAGGTCGGTGACATGGATGTAGTCGCGGATGCAGGTGCCGTCGGGGGTGTCATAATCATCTCCGAACACGCCAAGCGCGGTGCGCGTGCCCGCCGCGGCCATCAGGGCGATCGGGATCAGATGCGTTTCGGGGTCATGCCGCTCCGTCAGGGTGCCGTCAGGATCGGCGCCGCAGGCGTTGAAATAGCGCAGCGCGACATAGCGTAGACCATAGGCATGGGCATGGTCCTCAAGCATCTGCTCGCAGATCAGCTTGGTGCGGCCATAGGGGTTGATCGGATGCTGGGGCGATTGCTCACGAATCGGAAGGGTGTCGGGCAGCCCATAGGTCGCGCAACTGCTGGAGAAGACGATCTCATTCACGCCCGCGTCGCGGCACGCCGTGAGCAGCGAGGCCATCCCGCACACGTTATTGTCGTAGTAGAGGGCCGGATCGCTGACGGATTCCCCAACGTAAGCCGAGGCTGCGAAATGCATGACGGTGCCCACACCGTGCTGCCGCAGGCTTTCGGTGAGCCTGGCCGTGTCGCGGACATCCCCTACGATCAGCGGCCCCCATTGCACAGAATCGTCATGGCCTGTTGACAGGTTATCATAGGCCACGGGCGCAAACCCCGCCGCGGCAAGTTGCTTACTGGCGTGGCTGCCAATGAAGCCAGCCCCCCCGGTCACCAATACGGGCTTGTTCAAACCCCTGCTCCAAATATAAAAAATCGAAAATCGGTTTTTGGACTATCAGCCCCATTTCCCGGCTGTCAACGTTGCGTTTGGGGCAGTCGCCAGGATCAGGCTATCTGGCTTATGATCCGGCGTCGCCGGCAACAGCAAGCGCTCTGGCATTGAGGGCACGGCGATAGGCGGTCCCGGCGGGTGTCGGCTGCAACCGATCATCGACAAGATTGACCTCAGGTGATCCGGCTGGCCAAGGATAGGGCAGGGCGGCAAACCACGCATATCGCTCCACAAAGCTCATGGCATCGAGCATCGGCACGGCGCGCTCAATGAACCGTGCGTTGTCGATATGGTCGAACCGGTCCGGGGCGTTCCAGTCGACAAGCGCGAACTCCGTGACCCAGATTGGCTTGCGATATTCCCTATAAACGGCGCGCAGCCAGTCGCGGAACTCTTCTGGATCGCCCGTCTCGGAATAGTAGTGAACCGCAATGAAATCGACGCGCAGACCGCGCCGCTCGGTCTCTGTCATGAAGCGGCGCAGCCACGATCCGGCCCCCAGCGTATTGCCTTGAGTCGCCGCAGGACTGCCAAGCCGCAGGCCGTGCGCTTCGAGCTTTGGCCAGAGCTGGATGGCCTCCTCGACGGTCATGTTGGCTTGATGGCTCCCGGCTCCGTCGGGCTCGTTAAAGCCCAAAAGCGCGCGGACCCTCAGATCCGACCGAATTGGCGTGTCAACATCGCGGGCATTGTGGATCATCGGAACGAATTCCACGGACCGCCGCGCGGTCTGGGAGGTCCAAAGCTGATCGGGCCGCCAGTCGTAATACCAGTCGAGCCCGTCCGAGCGCTCCACCCAGTCGAGCATGGTGTAATTGGCATCTTCCCACGTGCCTATTCCGGCTTTCTGGGCGCTCATGGGGGATCCTACCGTCGCCAGACAAACGCTCAACGCAGCGATGAGCTTCATATAGTACCTTCCTTTGCCCCAAGGCGGTACTAGTCTTGAATTGCGTCATCACTCTGGCCGAAATCGGCCCGCGGCGTGGCCAAGCTTGGCGATCTTTTCGGCACATAAAACATGTCTAAAAGGTCAACCCAGCATCGTTGACTGGACGCAAGGTCATTCTGGGCGTATGAATCAAATATATTTGGAAATCCCAGGCTTTTTGTGGGGGTAATTCCGAACTGAATTTTCTGTGGCGTCAACTTAGAACGGTATAAATTATGAGAAACATAACCTCTATGAGCGGAGTAAAGGCGGCTTTCCTGACGCTTGGAATGTCTTTGTTGCCTTTGCAGGCGTGCAGCGATGCGGCCAGCTTGACCGGTAACGGTCCGCTGGCGGACACGACCTACGATGTGACCCCTCCTGAGTACGTCCCCTGCAAGGACGTGGTGTACGCCTTGGCCCGTGCCGATGCGATGCTGCGGCAAATGGGGCAATACAATACGGGGCGTGAAGCGGCCTATTGGAACAAGCGCCAGGAGCGCCTGATCGCCCGCGCCTACACCTGCCAGAGCTGATTTTCACCCCAAATAGAGGCGAAGGGGCGGGTCTCCTTCGAAGTATTTCGATGACAAAACAAAGAGCTTCGGTGTTCGTGGCGGCTGCCGCATTCGGTATGATCGCTGCAGGGTCGGCCATGGCGCAAGGCGCCGGTGCCTCCGTCGATTGGGAGCTGTTCCCCGGTGACGGCCCCGTGACCGTGTTCGACGCACCAAACGGCTATGACAAGCACTACCGCGTCTGCTTCCAGGACGTCCCAGAAGTGGGCAAGCTGGAAGTGATCCTGTCGGATCGCCGGGTCACGATCACCCGCGAACATTGCATTGATGTCGTGTCCAATCGCGTTCTGTTGCAAGTCACCGATGTGGAGGCGCCGCAGCAAGGCATCTTCTACCTCGTAGAGTGATTGCGTTTATCCGCAGAGTTATTGAACGCGCGCCCGGCGGGCAGTGTCTGCCGGGCGTAAATATATGATCAGGGGCACATCAGATGAGATGTCCGACCTGACATGGTCCAGGCGCAGAGATTGCTGTCGCGCGATATTGCCACCGGACCGTAGCGCCGCTGCAGGGACCCACGGTGCATTGCGACAGGGTCCCTCGTGGCTCTATGCTCTTCTGCCCCGTCGCAGCCGTCACGGTCTGGTACGAATGCCCGATCCTACAGTTTGATAGGATTTGCCTTGGCGACGCGGTCCAGCTCCATGAGGGTGCGGATCAGGTCGGGCATCTGGTAGAGCGGGATCATGTTGGGCCCGTCCGAGGGCGCGGTGTCGGGGGCTTCGTGGGTCTCGATGAACACCGCGGCCACGCCGGTGGCGACGGCGGCACGGGCCATGACAGGTGCAAATTCGCGCTGACCGCCGCTCGAT
>PDWJ01000578.1_pt1 | contig 77517 bp, 73 predicted proteins | sample 1430881 | NCBI WGS metagenome assembly PDWJ01 (sample SAMN01162460, study PRJNA174530) | Oral metagenome, whole genome shotgun sequencing project. | biome: Marine environment; feature: Marine mammal; material: Swab sample of the gingival sulcus; isolation source: swab sample of gingival sulcus...
AGTACTACCTTTTCTAAAAGATAAATTCGGTAATTACCTAAAGAATGAAGAATTATCAGAATATGCGGATGAGTAGTTTTGGATATCGGCATTTGCATAGAATTATCGAAAATTTTACAAGGTTTAACTTGTGGTGATGGAGAATTTTTATTAGTTTAAATCATCCATTAACTAAGCTAAGTGCAACAGAAAACTTTGATCCAAATGTTGAACTTTGTAAAAATAAACTACTTTGTAGGAAATGAGAATGGTAGTATTGACTTTATTTGGAGATGTTAGATATGAAGAAAAAAATTGCGTTACTTATATACCCTGAATTTAGTTTTCAAGAAATAGCAAATTTAAGTGCTTTATTTAGATGGTATTATGACACTATTACAGTTACATTTTCAAGTAGTGATGAACCCGTGAAATCAGAAGAGGGTTTCTTAATCGTGCCAAATAAAACAGTAGATGAGTTTGATATAACAGAATATGATTGTCTTATATTATCTGGATGTAGCGACCTTAGATTACCTTTAAGAGATGATAAATTAACTAGTTTTTTAAAAACTTTTGATGGAAATAATGATTTTGTAATTGGAGCTATTTGTGCTGGTCCACTTTTTTTGTCTAAAGCTGGACTTTTAAAAGGAAGAAAGTTTATTAATTCAATGTATATAGAGATGAATAAAAAGTTTAATTTTGTTAATGAGAATAATATTGTGTATCAACCTATTGTAGAAGATGGAAATATTATCACAGCAGTCGGTACAGCATATAAAGAATTTGCTATTCAGGTTGCTAGAAAGATAGGATACGATTGTCCCGATACTGCATTTATGGGTGTTTCTAATAATTGGAAAGCAGAAGATTTTGTATTTCATTTGGATTCTGCCGGCTTAAAAGAATTTGAAGAAGCGTTTGGAGATTTATTTTAGGGTGTAAATTATGAATACAGAAATAATAAAAGCATATTGGAAATATACCATATCACAAAATGCTGAAAAGATGAAAGATTTTTTTGATAAAAATGCAGTGATTAATTGGCATAATACGAATGAGCGTTTTACGGTAGATGAGTACATCAAAGTTAACTGCGCATATCCAGATAATTGGTTTGGTGAAGTAGAACGAATAGAAGAAATAGGAGAACTGATTATTACTGTTACTAGAGCTTATAATAATAACGTGTCTTTTCATGCTGTTTCATTTATTAAGATTAAGAATGATAAGATTATCTGTATTGATGAATACTGGGGAGATGATGATAATATTCCTGAGTGGCGATCTCATATGAATATAGGTACAAATATTTTATGAAGGAAAAGTATAATGAAAAAGGTTTGCATAAAAAAACTTGATAATCATCAGCTGTTGTATAATGAAGACGAATTTATAGCTATTATGAAAACGTTTGTATCAATAGGAGAGAATTAATATGAAAACAGCAATTATTCGTGTTGGCTTATTATTATTTGTTTTAGTGGTTATAGCTATGACATCAGGTAATTTTAAGGAAAAAGTAAAAGAGCAAATGATAAAAGAAGATGAAAAGTATTTTGTCTTAAAAGCTAGAAATCTACATAATTTATCCTTTGTTTTAGGAAGTTCAGTACTTTTTTTAATACCTTATTTAGATAAAGAATTTAGTAATCAGCCGGAAAGAAATGTGGTTTTAATATGCTTTGCTTTATTAGTACTAGGAACAGTACTTTATACTGTAAATAAAGCTATGGTTAAAATAGAATATAACAATGGCCAAATAACATATTATATACTGAATAAGGTAAGAGTATCAGGAAATATAAATGAAATAAACATTGCTGAATGTGTTAATGAAGAGCATCCTCATAATAATTATGAACAAGCGCTTTTATACAAAGATACTATAATTGTATTTAATGATGGAAGTAGCATTCATTATCAAACAACTATGAAAAATGCCTATAAGCTTGAAACCATACTCAAAAAGAGAGGTTGCTTTAAATATCAAAATATAAAAAAGTGAAGGAACAATATGGTGAAGTTAAAACTGGTATTCTCAAGATAAGTGATTGTACATGTTAAGAAGTAAAGCTAAGCAAAGTTTCGGTTATTTTATGGGAAAAAAGGTACTGAGGATTTTCTTAACTGTGAAATAGCTAATTCAATTAAACTTTGAGTTTTTCATAATTACTTATATAATTTTTAAATTTTTCAAGTCCTACAGAGCTCAAAGGTCCGAGAAAAACAGATTCCCTTTTGTCATCATTATCAAATGCTAACGAATAATTAGTTTGAAAGAGCTGATGGTGGTATCTGCTTGTGTAAAATTCAAAATTACTGCTTTTATTTAAATCTATTATTTTTGCTCCATTAATTAGAAAAATATAATTATCAATAATAGATATATTCTTGCTAATATCATTATTTGAATGATATTGTCTATATTGAGGGTTTTGCTCAAAAAAATCTACAATCGATTTAATGCTATTTTTTCTTAACTTCACACCATATCTAAGCATAAAAATGTATAATAACTGCACCAAAACTAGAACCACTAAGCCTATATAATGACCCGTGCCTTTATTCTCGGTATTTAACACTAAAAAAATCAACCCAATGTTCATTAAATTAACGAGTATACTTATTACCATTCCTCTGTTATAAGTTTTTCTGCTTTTTTCAATAGTTTCCTTTTCTCTGTCCATTATGTTTTTCCTTTGCTCATTCAATATTTTTTTCATTTCTACATGTACAGTATAAAGTTTTATGCTAGGAATTTCAAGCCCATTTCTACACATCAATGCTCAGTTCTTTCAATTATTACGAACTGTTGTAGTGCTGAAAAAGCTGAGTTAATAAGTCTACCATCAAAAGAAATATTTGTAAATGATACAGCGATAGAGTAAAATGAGATAGCAAACAAGTGCTAAGTGTTTACTGATTTATTGATCATGGAGGCGTAAAGTGAGCGATTACACAGCAATTATAAAATCTGATCGTACAGTATCAATGTGTTTTTACATTGAGCAGGATAAGCCTTTTGCAGTCGGCGAAAAAATGAATGCACTCAACCCTGATGCATACATGAACGGTTACAATTGGGAGGCGTTTTTTAATTATTATCTTGCCAAATATCATTCTGATATTTTAGAAAACATGGCCACTGATCCCGAAGCGGGAATGTATGTTTGAATCCGAGGGTGACGCAATTGCTTGGGATTGATCGTTACAATTATTATTGTCTATAGTATTCAAAAAAATGAAAGTGAGGTAATCAAAATGAAGATTTATACCAAATCGGGCGACAAGGGGCAAACCAGTCTTTATGATGGTGCAAGAGTTGATAAGGACGATATTCGGGTTGAATCATATGGTACAATTGACGAATTAAAATCGACTTTAGGCGTTGCCAAAAATTTATTAGATGATTCAGATATGCGTGATCAGATCGAGTGGATTCAAAAACATCTCTTTAAAGTGGGGGGAGAACTTGCCACGCAAGACGGAGAAAAGTTTGCCGATCGCATTAAAAAAGAAGATATTGAACAACTTGAAGAATGGATCGACCAGTATGTTGAAAAAATGGATCAAAATGGTGCTTTCACATTTATTTTACCGGGCACTAATGGCGTAGCCGCCGCCCTACATGTATCGAGAACGGTCTGTCGCCGCGCTGAAAGACGTATGATTTCATTGGCAAAAATTGCACCGGTTGCCGATACAATTATGAAATTTGTCAACAGATTATCGGACTTTTTATATGCGATGGCGCGCTATATGGAAGATGATATTATTGCGATTCGCGCCCCGCGCAGCAGTAAAAAATAGCGCAAGACCAAAAGCTGTATACTGAAGAATTGTCATCTGCGACATATTACAAATTAGTAAAGGCTGCTTAATTGCGCTAAAACAAAGACTTTTTTTTAACATCAAAAAACCATTATTAAATAATTTTAAAAAGGGCTGTATTTTTGTGAACATTTTGTGTATAATGTTAGAAACGAGCAATCACGCTCGCAAAAGAAGGAGGGTTATTCTAAAATGAAGGAAAAGAAACAACCAACGATTTTGATGGCACTGGTACCAATTGCATTCTTAGTTGCTAACTTGGTATTTGTCTTGTTGAGTGGTGGTGAACCGCATGTTCCACTGTTTGCATCTGCCATCTTTGCTGCGCTGTTCGGCATGTTTGTATTAGGTTTTACTTGGGCCGAACTAGAGGAAGGTATCGTTGACGTCATCAAGATGTCCATGGGAGCTATTATTATTCTTATGATTATCGGTATGGTAGTTGGTACTTGGATCGCATCTGGTGTTGTTCCGACCATGATTTACTATGGACTATTAATTATGTCGCCAAAAATCTTCTTAGTAGCAACACTGCTTATCTGTTCTATCGTTTCACTTGCTACCGGTTCTTCTTGGACGACAGCAGCCACAGTCGGTATCGCGCTGATGGGCGTTGGACTAGGCTTGGGCTTTGCTGCTCCAGTGATTGGTGGCGCAATTATTTCTGGTTCGTATTTTGGCGATAAGATGTCACCGCTGTCTGATACGACCAACTTGGCACCAGCTGTATCGGGTGCTACTTTATTTGGTCATATCAAGCACATGATCTATACTGTTACGCCAAGTTATATTATCGCCATAGTCGTATTTGGTGTACTTAGCTTGCAGGCACAAGGCGCAGTTGACACTGCTGCAGTAGACGAATTATTGACAGTTTTAGGTCAGACCTTTACTATTAGTCCTTTATTATTGTTAATTCCAATTATTACGATTACAGCTGTTATCATGAAAGTTCCGGCTATTCCCGGCCTATTCGGCGGTGCATTACTCGGTGGCATTGGCATGTTCATGCAAAAGGCAGCTGATGGTTCAGCGTACACTTTGGCTAGTGTTTATGACATTATGCAAAATGGTGTTGCTTATGAAACGCCTTCTACATTCGTCAATGACCTACTGAGCCGCGGTGGTATGCAGAGCATGATGTGGACAATTTCACTAATTCTTTGTGCCCTTACTTTCGGTGGCGTTATGGAAAAAACTGGTTTGCTAAAAGCTCTGTCAAGTGGTATTTTAAAGGTGTTCAAAGGCAGAGGCGGACTTGTTTTATCGACGGTTTTAACAGCTGTTGTTATGAACGTTATTGCCGGTGACCAGTATCTTGCTATCGTTATTCCTGGTCGTATGTACAAACAGTCTTACGATGAAATGGGCTTACACCCGAAAAACTTGTCACGTGCATTAGAAGACTCTGCTACGTTGACTTCGCCGCTAATACCATGGAACACTTGTGGTGCTTACATGATGGGCGCACTTAACCTTGAACCATGGAGTTATGTGCCATATTGTGTGCTTAACATCTGTAACCCGATCATTTCAATTATCTACGGTTACACCGGTTTCTCAATGAAATCAATTGACGAAGATCCAAACGATATGGTTCAGGTTAAATAATAATTAAATAGCTAAAAAAAAATCTATGTCGCACAGCGACATAGATTTTTTAGTTGCATTATTAGAAAAGTTTCTAGCTGTTCAGTCAAGTTGTCATTTCGAGTGAAACGCAAGTGTAGTCGTGAAATCTCGATTCAAAAGTTGTGACTATTCCTTAAAGCTTTGTGGTTCGCTTGCAAAGTAAACCCGTTCTGATGTATCTTTTACGGCAAATATTTCATCTTTTAATCGCCTTACTTCTGCTACAATTTTGGCCAACTCCGGCTCGTCGATATTATAGTACAAGTAGAGGTCTTCAAAGTTGCGTACCGTCTCGGCGATCGTCCGGTCAATTTCGATAAATTGTTTAAAGTGTGACGATTGCATGGCATTTTTAAATTGCTTAATATCATTTTTGATGATGTCAACGATTTCATTTTCAGTTTGATAAATACCGATGTCCATCACATATGGTTTAGCGCGTTCAAAATGAAATTCGTCTTCCGGCGTCAGACTATAAATATAAGCGATTGTCGTTTCGGCGAATTCAAAAGCGACATAGGTCATAATTTCAGACACATCCATTACTTTAGCACCAAATTCGATTAATTCTTGCCGACAGATATCATGTCTAATTAGTCTTGAAGATTTTGATTTCATATGGCCTCCTTTATCCTATTATATCATGCATTTTCAATTATTGTATAACTACTGATAAAAAAGTTACTTATTGCGTGCATATTTGTGGTGAACGTGATAAAATGGTAAAGTGATTAATGAGAGGAAAAACAATGAATTGGTCTAAAGGCGTATTTCAATTTTACAAACGATCAATGCAACAGGCTGTTAGGTACTTTATAAATAATCCAATCTTTATGGTTATTGGTGCCGTAATTTTGATAGTGGTGTTTTTAGTTAGTTTTGTGGCATCCGGTTTACCGTTATTTGGCTATTTAATAAGTGCGTTAGTTCAGTCAGCCGGCTATTCCAGCTATTTGTTTATGATTTATCGGGCATCGCTTGGTTATCAGGTTGATTGGCAAGACGCTAAACGCGGTGTATATGTGTATACGCGTGTAATAATGGGTATCATAATGCTTAGTAATTTTATTATCATCATCATGCTTAGCTATTTGAGGTTGCCATCATACATCTTATTAATTTATTTATTGGCCTTGACTTTGCTTGTTAATACATTGCCTGAAGTAATTGCCAATAAGCAATATTTTGTGATAGAAAGCATAAAATATTGCTTTGATTTTGAAAAAAGACATCTTGTACTTTGGTATTTACCTAATCTGCTATTTGCCTTTTTATTTGTCATTGTACAAAACTTTTTATTGGTAGGCGTTGCCAGTTTTCAAGGCGATGGTTCAATAAAGAAGGCACTACTTATTGTTGTGATGCTATTAGTATTTCAGTTTATCGGTGGCATTATTATGATATTTCGACAAATACTATTTCGATCGCTTGATTCAGGTGAGTATAAACGCTATTTTAGAAACACAAAGAAGGTATTATGAAGAACATTTTGATTCACCACAATTTTAGACGCGAAACAATTGATACCAAAGAGCGTCTGGTCCAGATTTTACAGCAAGAAGGTATTAACATCGTCTCAAACGACCCCGATTTGGTGGTTTCAATCGGTGGCGATGGCACAATGCTCAATGCGATACGTAAGCACTTTAGCGAGCAAGTGCCATTTATTGGCATCAATACGGGTAGTCTTGGTTTTTTGCCGACAATATCTTCTGATCGCCTAACTGATTTTATTGATGTTATCAAAAACAATATGTTTACGATTTCGCGCTATCCGCTCTTAAAAGTCGACGTGGTAACCGTTAAGGGTGAAGAGCTGTCTTGCTTTGCATTTAATGAGGTGTTAATTAAGCAGGCTGAGCCGCGTTTGATGAAAGCTGAAATATTAATCGACGGTCAACACTTTAATCATTTTGCCGGCGACGGCTTAATTGTTTCAACAGCGGCCGGCTCAACCGGTTATGCGATTTGGGCCGGCGGAGCGGCTTTGCATACCGATGTAAAAGCGATGCAACTGGTACCACTTAATCCAAATGATTGTGCAATTAATCATCCGATGAAGACGCCGCTTATCTTGCCGGAGCGTAGCATTATTGACGTTTATGTCGAGCGACCGCTTTATTCTGCGGTAGTGGTTGGTTGCGATGGCGTTAAATTGGCGCGTTATGCCGCTAAGTCGATTAATGTCAAGACACACGCCATGCCAATTCAAATTTTGCGCTGCCATCCTTTTAATTATTTACAGCTTTATTCTAAAAAGATTTTGCGCAAACAATTGGAGGAATAGCGTGCAGTTAACAAAGATGGCCGAAAAACGCCTAGCGCAGTTTTTTTTCGTAACGACGAATAAAGATATAAAAATGGGCGCTTATCGATTAAAAAAAGGGCTCGATTTACCAATTACCGATCGTGCAGTAAGCGACTTGGTAGCAGGCGATAACGGATTTGATTTTAAGGCGATTATTGCCAATATGTGTCTAATCGTCGGCCTTGATGAACAATTTGTTCACCGCGCTCAGTATATTAATATTATTAGTGAAGTTGTCAAACAACCGACTGATTATTGTCTTTCACAAGGGGTTGATGCGGCAAATCAGGAAAATTGGATCGATGCGATTGGCTATTTTAAGGCAGCCTTACAATTTGATGCCAACAGCTATGATGCAAACTTTCATTTAGGTCGTATATATTATCAAATGTATAGTGAAAAAGTGGTTTCAAAAGCTGTCTTACAGTCATCTTATGAGGCTTTAATGTCTGCTAAAGCCCAAAAAGACAGTCCGGAAGTCGCTTATTTTTTGAGCTATGTTTGTTTTCATCAGCAAGCCTTTCAAGAAGCTTTTCAACAGGCAAAAGCAGCTCTAAAAAAAGGCTTAAGTGGTGATTTAAGAGATGATTTAATTATTAATATTACGATATTTGAAGATCGCGCTAAATATCAAATTGGCTATCGTCATATTCTGGCGCGTCGTTATCAAGAAGGTTTAGAAGCCCTTTTGACAGTTAGTGAGCAGGGGCAAGACGACTGGCGGTTACAGTTTTTTAGTGCAGTTGCCTATCGCGGTCTTGGTCAATTGTCTACGGCGATTAGGCATTTTGCAAAAGCGCGCGATCTAAATCCGCAAAATGGCGATACTTATAATGATCTGGGCATCACCTACATGATGTTAAACGATTTTGAAAATGCCAAAGCCGCTTTTTCGGCCGGTCTCTATAAACAGCCCGACAATGTTGAATTATTGTGCAATATGGGAATAGCGCATATTCATAGTAAACAATATGATTTAGCAGCAAAATTTCTCGAAAAAGCTGATAAAATGGCGCCGGAAACTGCGGCGGTAAAAGCTGCGCTACAAGAGCTACGGCAAAGGAGCTGACGTTTGCCCCAAAAGTCAATTATAGAAATTAGAGCAGATTATCATCAAACGGCGCCGTCTGATATGGCAAATTTTATTGCACAATATGGTGCAGATACACGCAATGGCGTTAAAGCTTTAGTTAAACGTGCGCGACGTGCGGCTGATGTCTTTGCCAATAAACAAGCGCACTTAGAAAAGCTCTATCAATTTGATTTAAGCCATTGCGCGACCGGTCGTGTCATCGGTGTCGACGAGGCGGGGCGCGGTCCACTCGCCGGTCCGGTCGTGGCCGCCGCTTGCATAATAAGACCTTCTGCGGCACTACTAGGCCTTGATGACTCTAAAAAATTATCGGCAGCTGAACGCGAAAGGCTCTATCGGGTTATCGTCGAACAGGCGATCAGCTATGGTGTTGGCATTGTCAGCAATGTCGAAATCGATCAGATTAATATTCTCAATGCGACAAAAAAGGCGATGCTACAGGCATTAAGCAATTGTCAGCAAGACTATCAGATGATATTAACCGATTACGTACAATTGCCGGAGGTCGATGTACCGTTGCACTCAATTGTTAAAGGTGACGGTAAAAGTTTGGCGATTGCGGCAGCCTCGGTCATTGCCAAAGTAACGCGTGATCGCATCATGCTTGACTATAATCAGCATTATCCGCATTACGGTTTTGCCAAACACAAGGGTTATGGTACAGCTGACCACATCGCCAGCTTAAAACGACATGGCGCTTGCCCAATTCATCGACAGACTTTTATTAAAAAGCTAAAACTGAAAGCAGTCGAAAATGGAAAGCCAAAAGTTGAAAGTGAATAGAGGAAAATAATGAGTAGACAACTGGGCAACGAAAAAGAATCGCAGGCGGTTGACTATCTTGCGAAAAAGGGTTTTAAAATCATCGAGCGCAACTATCGCATTGAGCAGGGTGAAATTGATATTGTGGCAATCGATGGCGATGCTTTGGTTTTTGTCGAGGTCAAGTACCGCTCAAGCGCAGAACATGGTAAGGCGGTTGAATATGTGCGCCCATATAAAATTAGGCGAATTATGAAAGCGGCATGGCATTACATCAAGCATGCCAAACGTCAGTTGCCTGAAAACTATCGCATAGATGTCGTTGCGATTGATGGCACGGTTATTAATTATTATCGGAATGTTCCCATTCCGCAGTAACAAAGGAGAAGTTATGTACGGTTACAATTTAAAAGAAAAAGCCATTTCATTGGTCATTATATTTATGCTTACTTCATTGACATTGTTGGTCGATAAATGGGGTTTTAAGGCACTTTTTATTATTGCGACAGTCTTAATGATAAAAGATGCAATTATAATACTGTCTGCAAAGTATTCAGTTAATAAAAGTGGGTTACGTTTAAAAGATAGATTTAGAGACCGCGAAGTGGTCAACTGGCGCGATCTGGAATATATCACAATCACTAAAAAGAATAAAAAGTGGGTTGCATTTGTAATGCCGGAGAGCATTCACTATATAAAGCAAAATGTCGAGAATAGAGAAGAACTGATGCATAATATCATCGAAATGGTCAAAGGCAGCAAGACATTGGCCATTCACGATGATATTAATGAGCGCTTTAATCTAGGCTTAAAATTAAACGACGAAGGTCGCATTATTCATAGCCGCAACTAGCTATCTATTTAGTGGCAATTTTAAAACTATTTTGACAGGCTGGGCAAGTTATTTTTAACTTCTCAGCCTCTTTTGGTGCGCGCAACTTCTTTTGGCACGATGGACAGGCCACGATTTGATAGTCAATTTCGGCTAAAATACGGTTAAGATCCAAACCGGAAAAAGTGACATCGCCAATTTTAAAAGACGGTACGCCGCGAAAGCCCAGTTGCTGCATTTCGATAGCAGCAGCTCGATCTACGCTGACATCTTTTTCAACATACTTGATACCATGTTGCACCAACTGGTGCTTTGCCGTATGGCAGTGTGGTCAAGTCGGGCTAGTATACATTATAACGGTTTTCATAGACAGCTCCTTTTCAAATAATCGCTACTCTATTGATACGCAAAAAAACGGCTATTATTCAAATTTAGCTACGGCTCTTGTAAATAAAGTATGAATTAATTAAATAATGCTTGCTTTTTTGGCAAAAAGTATTACAATAATAGATGATTAGCACTCTAAGGTCGAGAGTGCTAAAACATGTTTTAATATCAGTGTTTATTTTCTATAAAACATGGGAGGTGTTTTTATGAATAGAGAAAAGTATACTCAAAATGTGATTCAGTCGCTTAATCAGGCACTGGCTATTGCTGAGGAATACGGCAATGCGGCTGTCAATGTCTTACATATGCTATTGGCGATGCTTAGATTAAAAGACAGCCTAGTTAAACAATTAGTAAATAAGTTGTCGGCAAATGGTGATACATTAGCGGCTGAATTGGAAACGGCGATTGGACGTCTGCCAAAGTCGACTGGCCAAACTGAAAGATTTATGGCGCAAGATTTAATAACGACGCTGAACGGCGCCGAGCAGTATGCCGCCAAATTAAAAGATGACTTTATTAGCGTTGAGCACGTTTTGTTGGCGATTTTAAAGCAGCCGTCGCCACAACTTAGAGATCACTTTAGCAAACATCAGCTTACTGAAACTGCTGTACTAGCTGCTTTGGCTGAAATTCGCGGCAACAAGCGCGTTACTTCCGACAATCCGGAGGCAACTTATCAGGTATTAAAAAAATATGGTGTTGATTTGGTTGAAAGAGCGCGTCAAAACAAGCTTGATCCGGTAATTGGGCGCGACGAAGAGATCCGTCGCACGGTGCAGATATTGTCGCGCAAAACCAAAAATAATCCGGTCTTAATCGGTGAACCGGGTGTTGGTAAAACCGCTATTGCCGAAGGCTTGGCAATGCGCATTGTCAAAGGTGATGTACCGGAAAACCTAAAGGATAAAACCGTTTTTTCACTCGACATGGGCGCGCTTGTGGCCGGTGCAAAGTTTAGGGGTGAATTTGAAGAACGCCTTAAAGCGGTGCTCGATGAGGTCGCCAATAGCGATGGCAAGATTATTATGTTTATCGATGAACTGCATACCGTCGTAGGTGCCGGCAAGACTGATGGTGCACTCGATGCCGGCAATATGCTTAAACCGCTGTTGGCGCGTGGCGAGCTGAAGTGTATTGGTGCGACCACGCTACTAGAGTATAAAAAGTACATTGAAAAGGACTCGGCTTTAGAACGGCGTTTTCAGCCGGTATTGGTCGATGAGCCAAGCGTACAGGATACCATTACGATATTGCGCGGTATTAAAGAGCGTTATGAAGTGTTTCACGGCGTGCGCATTAGTGACGATGCCCTTATTCGCGCCGCGCTATTAAGTGATCGCTATATTTCTGACCGTTTTCTACCGGACAAGGCAATTGATTTGGTCGATGAGGCCTGCGCTACCATCAAAACTGAATTGCAGTCGATGCCGACCGAGTTAGATGATTTGTCGCGCCAGATTATGACGCTGGAGATCGAACGGGCTGCACTTGAAAAAGAGACAGATACAGCGGCACAGCATAAAAAAGAGCAGCTCGATGCTTCAATTTCTAACCTAAAGGCGGATCTTGCCGCTAAAATGGCACTTTGGCAAAATGAAAAATCGTCGGTCGACCGCATTGCCCAGTTGAAAGAAGAAATTGAAACGGTCTACAACAACATTGACAGTGCTGAACGAGACTACGATTTAAACAAGGCAGCGGAGTTAAAGTACGGTAAATTACCGGAGCTGGAAAAACAGCTAAAAGAATTAGAAAAGGCCAGCAGTGGTCAGCATCAGATGTTAAGAGAAACCGTTACGGCTGAAGAAATTGCCAGTATTGTCGCGCGTTGGACTAAGATTCCATTACAAAAGCTGGTCGAAAGTGAACGCGACAAGCTACTCGGTCTAGCCGATCATTTAAAAAGCCAAGTCATTGGTCAAGATGTTGCGGTTGAGCGGGTTAGTGATGCAGTAATTCGGTCGCGCGCCGGCATTAAAGACCCCAAAAAACCAATTGGATCATTTCTGTTTTTAGGTCCCACCGGTGTTGGTAAGACCCAGTTGGCTAAGGAGTTGACCGTTACACTATTTGATGACGCCGAAAATATCGTGCGCATTGATATGAGTGAGTATATGGAAAAGCACGCCGTTTCAAAACTAATCGGTGCGCCTCCCGGCTATGTCGGCTATGAAGAGGGTGGCCAGCTAACCGAATTGATTAGACGCAAGCCCTATTCGGTCATTCTATTTGACGAGGTTGAAAAAGCACATGCTGACGTCTTTAATGTCTTGTTACAGGTGCTTGACGATGGTCATATTACCGATGCGCAGGGGCGAACAGTCGACTTTAAGAATACGGTTATCATTATGACGTCAAATATTGGTGCCGACTTGATGCTAGATGGCATTAGTGCCGAGGGCGATTTTAGACCGGGTGTTGAAGACGCGGTAAAGGCGCGCTTGCACCAGCATTTTAGGCCGGAATTTCTCAACCGGCTAGATGAAGTCATTTTATTTAAGCCACTTGCTAAACAGAGCGTCAGAAAAATTGCCCAGCTGTTACTACGTGATATCAGTTTGCGTTTGGCTGATCAAAACATTTCGGTTGAGTTAACGCCACAGGCGATTGATTACATGATTGAACAGTCATATGATGAACAGTTTGGCGCCAGGCCATTAAAGCGCTATTTACAACATACAGTTGAAAATAAACTGGCAGTTGCCATTATCGAAGGTACGGTTAGTGCCGGCCAACAGGTTACTTTTGACTATGTTGACGATGCGCTTAGACTGGTTTAAGGTTAGATTAAACCGCACTGATGCCGAGATTGCTTAATCGTAATCTCGGCATCAGTTACTTTTGAGAAATTAAGTTAAAATAGTGAATTATCTGATTTTTTTTATTATTGTGTTGATTTTCTCTTTTTCGTTTGGTATGATTTATAAAAATGGGCAAGTCGGCTATTAAAGCGGCTGTTGTAGCGAATATGCAGAATATTTGTAAAGATAGATTTTGGAGGAGTTAATGGCAAACTATCTAGTTATCGTTGAGTCGCCGGCTAAGGCGAAGACAATCGGCAAGTTCTTGGGCAAAAACTATCATGTCAAGGCTTCTGTCGGTCACGTCAGAGATTTACCAAAGAGCAAGATGGGCATCGATATAGAAAATGATTTTGAGCCTAATTACATTACGATTCGCGGCAAGGGCGATGTTATAAAAACCTTACGTCAAGCCGCAGCCAAGGCCGATAAAGTCTACTTGGCAACTGACCCCGATAGAGAGGGCGAGGCGATTGCTTGGCATTTAAAGCAGTTGTTAAAAAAAGACGATACACCTTTCCAGCGCGTTTCATTTAATGCCATTACCAAAGATGCCGTAAAAGCCGCCATTAAAAATGGCCGCGATGTCGACATGGACTTGGTCGATGCGCAACAGGCGCGTCGTTCACTTGACCGCTTAGTCGGTTACAGCATAAGCCCGATTTTGTGGCGTAAAATAAGACGTGGCCTGTCAGCCGGCCGCGTGCAATCGGTTGCCACTCGCATGGTCTGCGAACGCGAAAAGCAGATTGAAAATTTTGTCAGTGAAGAATACTGGTCATTAACAGCCCAATTTATTGAGGATAAAATTGCTTTTAAAGCGGAATTTTACGGTATTAACGATAAAAAAACTAAACTAACCAGCGCAGCAGCAGTAGAAGATGTCAAAAATCAATTATCTGCCGATTATCGTGTTACAGATGTCAAGCGAACTAAGCGCAAGCGCAATCCGCTGGCACCATTTACGACTTCTTCATTGCAGCAAGAGGCGGCCACGCGGTTTGGATTTTCTACCAAAAAGACGATGATGCTGGCTCAGCAGCTTTATGAAGGCGTGATGATTAAGCGTAGCTCGGTCGGCCTCATTACCTATATGAGAACGGATTCAACCCGCATTGCGCCGGAAGCCGCTCAGGCGATTTATCATTATATTGAGCAAACACACGGTGCCACTTATAAAGGCAAAGTCGCTAAGGGCAAGGCGGTAAAGGGGGCGCAAGATGCGCACGAGGCAATTCGTCCCACTCAGATTGAGTTATTACCCGAGGCGATAGCCACCTATTTAAAACCCGATCAATTAAAGCTTTATAAACTAATTTGGGAGCGGGCAATTGCCAGCCATATGGCGCCGGCCCAATACGAGCAGCTCAACGTCAAAATAAATAACGGCGCGATTGCTTTCCGCACAACGGGATCTAAACTGTTATTTGACGGTTTTCTTAGGGTTTATTCTTTTGCTAAAACTTCAGATGTCGTTTTACCTGACTTACAAACTAATCAATTACTAAATCTAAAAAAATTGGAACCAGAGCAACATTTTACGCAGCCGCCGGCGCGTTATACAGAGGCCTCGTTGGTAAAGGCGATGGAAGAAGAGGGCATTGGCCGTCCTTCAACCTATGCGCCGACCATTTCGACAATTTTATCGCGCGGCTATGTCGGTAAAGAGAAAAAGTCGCTTTATCCGACTGAACTGGGCAATTTAACCAATGATATAATGCTCAGTTACTTTGACGATGTTATCAATGTAGCCTTTACGGCTGATTTAGAAAAAAAACTGGACGAAGTCGAGGCGGCTACACTGCCTTGGAAGCGTGTTGTCAGTGAGTTTTATGACAGTTTTAAGCCCGATTTGGATAAGGCTGATGAAGAATTGGAACGCATTCAATTGGTTGAAGAAACCGACGAAATTTGTGAGGAGTGCGGTGCGATGATGGTGATTAAGCATGGCCGTTATGGCAAATTTTTGGCTTGTTCAAAATACCCGGATTGTAAGCATACCAGACCGATATTGGATAAAATTGGCGTCAAATGTCCCAAATGTAGTGACGGCGAGGTCATTGCCCGCAAAACAAAAAAATACAAAACATTTTATGGCTGTTCGGCTTTTCCCAATTGTCGCTTTATGAGTTGGTATAAGCCAACCGGTCAGCGTTGTCCTGAATGTGGTGATGCACTAGTCGATTACAAAACCAAAAAGAAGCACCAGATACAGTGTATTAATAAGGCCTGTTCATTTACAAAACCTGTCAAAGAATAAGGGGGAAATATGGCTAGTAAGCTATTAGAAAAGACGCGTAGGCTGAATAAAGTATTACAAACGCAGGGTAATCAACCGGTGTCGTTTGACGAACTGGCTACTTTGTTGCGAGATACTTTAAGTGCTAATGTCTACATTGTTGAAAACAGCGGCAAAATATTAGGCGCCAGCTTTTCGGTTGAAGAAGAAAGTTCGGTAATTGTCAACGATGATACTGGCGAACGTTTTTTGCCCTATGGCTATGGTCAAAATTTAGCTAAAGTAGAAGAATCAGTTGCCAATTTAACCGGTAAAAAGCTACTCGCACTGTTCGAAAATGAACAAAAAACCTCACATAAGTACCTGACAGTATTGCCGATTTTTGGCAATAGTCGACGACTTGGTTCAATTATGTTATCACGTGCCAAGACTAAATTTACCGACGAAGATTTAATACTTTCCGAAATATCGGCGACGGTTGTCGGCATGGAAATTATTCGTGCCAAGGCACAAGAAAAAGAAATCGATGAACGCAAGTTGGCCATCGTCAATATGGCAATCGACACATTGTCTTATTCAGAGTTAGAGGCAATTCAACATATCTTTGATGAGTTGAAGGGCAACGAAGGTATTTTGGTGGCCAGTCGCATTGCCGATCGTGCCGGTATTACGCGTTCGGTGATCGTCAATGCACTGCGTAAATTTGAAAGCGCCGGTGTGATTGAAACGCGCTCGCTTGGCATGAAGGGCACGCGCATTAAGGTGTTAAATGATAAGTTAAAATACCGCTTAAAAAGAGTAAGAAACTAGATTATTGACGTCCTGCGATACATCGTGGGACGTTTTTTTAATGATTAAAGCATTTGATAAACCGCCACTATAAAGCCGGGTATCGCGTGCTGTATTGAAATTTGGTTGAAATGCAGTTGGCAAATAGTGCCAAATAGAAACTATGCTTAATCAGTAGCGATGCGCTTATTTAGCCGATTTTTCAATTTTTCAGCAATTTTTTAGCTTGCATTTCAGCAAAGCTGATGGTATAATGTAGCGGTTGGCATAATGCAAAAAAATAAACAAAAAACACATATTCCGATTCATGCTGGAGTGCCGTTAGGTGGTGTATGAAGTTGACGAATATGAATGACTAACTCGGAGGTAATGATGTCTATTGTATCAATGAAAAAACTATTGGAAGCCGGTGTTCACTTCGGGCACCAAACCAGAAGATGGAACCCCAAAATGGCGAAGTACATCTTTACAGAGCGCAACGGTATTTATATTATCGATTTGCAACAGACGACCAAGCGCATCGATGATGCCTATGAATTTGTCAAGCAAGTCGTTTTAGATGGCGGTAGCGTTTTGTTTGTCGGCACGAAAAAGCAAGCGCAAGAGGCAATTGAACAAGAAGCCAAACGCTGCGGTCAGTTTTTCGTCAGTCAGCGTTGGTTGGGCGGTATGCTAACTAACTACGCGACGATTAAGAAGAGCATTGATTTGTTGTTCCAGCTTGAAAAACAAGAAAAAGACGGCACATTTGATGCGCTGCCTAAAAAAGAAGTCATCGAGTTGCGTAAGCGCAAAGACAAATTAGAAAAGTTCTTGTCGGGCATTAAGACCATGAAAAAGACGCCGGATGTTATGTTTGTCGTCGATCCAAACAAAGAAAAAATCGCCATTCGCGAGGCGCGCAAACTGGGTATTCCGGTTGTGGCAATCGTCGATACCAACTGTGATCCGGACGAAGTAGATTTTGTCATCCCGGGTAATGATGATGCGATTCGCGCCGTCAAATTGATTACTAACGCCATCAGTTCTGCCGTATTAGAGGGTAAGCAAGGCGTTCAAGAAGATGATGAACAAGTTGAAGCAGTAGCAGACGAGGTGGAACCAGTTGCGGTTGCCGCCGAAGAATTTACTGCTGAAGATGATAAAGAAGAAACTGAAACCGAGGCATAATGGAGGTAAAAATGGCTGTTACAGCGCAAATGGTCAAAGAGTTGAGAACTTTGACGAGTGCAGGTATGATGGACTGCAAAAAAGCATTGGTTGAAACCGATGGCAATATGGAAGAAGCAATCAAGTTTCTACGTGAAAAGGGACTTGCTAAGGCCGCCAAAAAAGCCGGCCGTATAGCATCTGAGGGTATTTCAACATTATTGATTTCCGAAGATGGCACAAAGGGCGTCGTTTTAGAAGTTAATTCAGAAACTGATTTTGTCGCCAAAAATGAAGATTTTGTCGATTTTGTAAAGCGCGTTGCCGCATTGATTATCAGTAAAAATATCGGCACCATGGCAGAGCTGAAAGCTGCCAAATTTGATGGCGCTAGTGAAACGGTGGAAGAAACCTTACAGGCATTAATTGGTAAAATTGGTGAAAATATGAGTTTGCGCCGCTTTGAAGTCATTAGTGTCGCCAGTGGTAGCGTTGCCGGTTATGTACATGGCAATGGTAAAATTTCGGTTATCTTAGGCGTTGAAACGACCGCTAAAAAAGAAGATTATGCAGAAATGGCCAAGGACATCTGCATGCAAATCGCTGCAATGAATCCGAAATTTGTCAGCAAGGACGATGTCGACCAAGCTTATCTGGATAACGAAAGAGATATCTTAATGCAACAGGCGCTCAATGAAGGCAAACCGCAAGCGATCGTCGAAAAAATGGTCGACGGCCGCCTTAAAAAATCACTTAAAGAGGTTTGCTTGTTAGAACAAGCCTTTGTAAAAGATGCCGATTTAACGGTTGGCAAACTTGTTGAACAAAAAGCTAAAGCGCTCGGTTGCGACATTAAATTGACGACATTTAAGCGCTATGAAGTAGGTGAAGGCATCGAAAAAGAGGAAGAAGATTTCGCCGCTGAGGTTGCCGCCACTATTGCTAGTAAATAATTATTTAAAAGAGGAGCAGACGCTCCTTTTTTTTATGTAAATCAAGGAAGATTTTTGGCGCATTTTATTGTATAATAAGATAGTAAGATTATGGAGGTGTTATCGTGCAAGTAGCATACAAGAGAGTACTGTTAAAATTAAGTGGCGAAGTTTTGGCGGGCGACAAGGGTAGTGGCATTGACCAAGCGATGGTCAAGCGCGTTGCTTTGCAGATTAAAGACATTTCGGCGATGGGTGTGGAAGTGGCAATTGTAATAGGCGGCGGCAACTTTTGGCGCGGTCGCACTAGCGAAGAAATGGACCGGGCAACGGCCGATTATATGGGAATGCTGGCGACGGTCATCAATGCTTTAGCGATACAAGACGCGCTCGATAATTTAGAAGTTGCCTCGCGTGTGTTAAGCGCCATCGAAATGCGACAAATTGCCGAACCTTATATTAAGCGACGGGCAACTCGCCACTTAGAAAAAGGTCGAGTCGTCATTTTTGCCGCCGGCACGGGTAATCCTTTTTTTTCGACGGACACGACCGCAGCGCTGCGCGCGGCTGAAATCTCTGCCGAAATCATTTTGTTAGCTAAAAAAGTAGATGGTGTTTACAGCGCTGACCCAAATGACGATCCAAAGGCCGTAAAGTACGATCGTTTAACCTTTAATCAAGTCATCGATCAGAGGTTGGGTGTGATGGATCAAACGGCCGTAACACTTTGTATGGAAAACAATCTTCCGATCATGGTTTTTGCTTTGAAAGAAACAGACAATATCAAGCGAGCTGTATTAGGGGAGACTATTGGAACGATAATTAAGGAGGCATTCTAATGCATGTAAAAGTTCACGATGAAATGAAATCTAAAATGAAAAAAACCTTAGCTGTTTTAAAGGACGAATTGACCTCGGTCAGAGCCGGTCGCGCCAATCCGCACATTTTGGACCGCGTTATGGTGCCTTACTATGGCACTGACACACCGCTTAAGCAAATGGCTAATATTTCAGCGCCGGAGCCGCGCCTTATTCAGGTACAACCCTATGATGTTTCTGTGATTAGCGATATTGAAAAGGCCATTCAACTGGCTGATTTAGGGGTTAATCCCTCTAATGACGGCAAAGTAATTCGCATTGCAATGCCAATTTTAACCGAAGAACGGCGCAAGGAATTAGTTAAAATGATTAAGCGCATGGGCGAAGATGCCAAGGTGGCATTGCGCAATGAAAGACGCCATGCCAATGACTTACTGAAAAAGATGAATAAAGACAATCAGTTAACTGAAGATGATTTAATGCGTGCTGAAAAAGAAGTGCAAGAGACCATTGATGAGTTTTCTAAACATATTGATGAAGCATTAGAAGAAAAAGAAAAAGATATTATGGAAGTATAGCGACAGAGGGGTATTATTTGAACAAACAGACGTTGATAAATGTACCACGACATATCGCGATAATTATGGACGGCAATGGGCGCTGGGCACAGGCTCAGGGATTATCCCGGGTCGACGGTCATCGCAAGGGCGGTGAGGTACTCAAACAAATTGTCCGTTATGCCGGTGAGATTGGCGTTGAACATCTTACCGTTTACGCTTTTTCGACTGAAAACTGGCGTCGCCCGCAGGCCGAAATCAGGGCGCTGTTCAGTCTGCTTGTCGATTTTTGTCAAAAACAAATTGACGAGTTAATTGAAACGGGAACCAAACTTAAATTTTTAGGTGACATCGACGGTATGCCATTGGTTGAGCGCACGGCAATGCGTTTGGCAGAGCGAAAAACAGCTGCCGGGCAAGGGCTTAATTTTAATGTTTGTATTAACTACGGCGGCAGACAAGAAATTGTCCATGCCATTCGTCGGCTGGTCGCCGATGAGTTGACGGTTGAGCAAATAGATAGCGACGTCGTTGCTAATTATCTTTATAGTTCGACTATTCCTGACCCCGATTTAATTATTCGCACTAGTGGCGAGCAACGACTGAGCAATTTTTTATTATGGCAAAGCGCCTATGCCGAATTTGTCTTTGTCGATGTTAACTGGCCCGATTTTACAACGCAAACTTTACGCGATTGCATTGTGACTTATAACGGCCGGCAACGTCGCTTTGGAAGGGTTTAGCTGTTATGTTTTCAAATTCAAAAGTAAGAATTATCAGTGCCGTAATGGTCGGATCAATTTCATTATTGTTTCTCTATTTGCGCGGACCGCTATTAATTGTTTTGGCACTTTTTTTCACGATTGTCGGGGTTATCGAATTTAACTCGGCCTATCGTAATATCGGCTATAATCCAATGCCCAGAATAGCGATAATTTTGACGATTATCATCATTATTGCGGCATTTTTTTACAATAGTCGCGATAGTATAAAAACAGCGCTGACATTTGGTTATATCGCGTTTATTGGCATGATGGTCTACTATATGCGTTCAAAGCATCGCTTTATTGATTTAATTATCACTTTTTTTAGTGTGCTCTACGTCGTTTTACCGATTGTGTTAACGATCGAATTGTCGCGTCGACCTGATAATCTAATGTGGTTAGTCTTTATTTTAGCGATTAGTACTGATATATTTGCCTATGCAGTGGGTAAATTATTTGGTAAGCACAAGCTGATGCCCGAAGTTAGCCCCAACAAGACGGTTGAGGGCGCTATTGGCGGTGTACTCGGTTGTCTGCTGGTTGTTTCACTGTTTAAAATGGCATTTTTACCGGAAATCGGTTGGTTGGCTATTATCCCGTTGGCGATTGTTGGTTCAGTTGTGTCACAAATAGGCGATTTGACGGCCTCAAAGATTAAACGCGGTTGTCAAATTAAAGATTTTGGCAATATTATACCGGGGCACGGTGGCGTGCTCGACCGGCTTGATTCTATTTTGTTTACCGCTACGGTTGTCTTTATATTTATGGCAATCTACTTTTAAGGAAAATATATGAAATTGGCAATACTCGGTTCAACCGGTTCGATTGGGCGCCAAGCGCTTGACATTATTAGTGATGATATAACCGTTAGTGGTTTATCGTGTCTGTCAAATGTCGATTTGTTGTATCGACAGTATTTAGCGCATCGACCAAAATGGTTACATATTGGCGATGTTACTAAATATGAACAGTTGCGTGATATGGTTGGCGATTCATCCGTCAGAATTTGCGCCGGACAAGATGGCTTACTCGAATTTGCTGAGAACTGTGACTACGATGTACTGTTGACATCTATCGTCGGCTCAATTGGGCTTTTGCCGACGATTGCCGCTGTCAAACGCGCCAAGCGCATTGCACTGGCCAATAAAGAAACACTGGTCGTGTTTGGCGAAAAGATTATGCAGTTGGCTGCGCAGTACGGCGCCGAGATCATTCCGGTCGACAGCGAACACAGCGCAATTTTTCAGGCATTGCAAGGCAATCAAAAATCGGCAGTTGAAAAATTAATTGTGACGGCGTCTGGTGGGCCTTTTCGGGGCTATGATAAGACGCAGTTGCGCCAAGTGAGCGTTGAAGCCGCCCTCAAGCATCCCAAGTGGCAAATGGGTCGTAAAATCACGATCGATTCCGCCACGTTAATGAATAAGGGCTTAGAGGTGATTGAAGCCCGCTGGCTGTTTGATATCTCTGCTGAACAAATTGAAGTCGTCGTTCACCCGGAGTGCATTATTCACAGCCTTGTCCAATATACTGATGGCTCGGTGATGGCACAAATGGGTTTGCAGGATATGCGCTTACCAATTCATTATGCGCTTAACTATCCTGAGCGCAAGGCGACAAATTTACAACGGCTTTCATTGGTCGATGTCGCAACGCTCAATTTTTACGCGCCGGATATGGCGGCGTTTCCCTGTTTGGCACTGGCTTATCGTGCGCTTGAGATGGGTGGCACTGCGCCTTGTGTGTTAAATGCCGCCAACGAAGTGTTGGTAGAGCAATTTTTAGAGAAAAAAATCGGTTTTTATGATATTGCACATGGCATTGCAGCCGCGCTTGAAAAATTTGGTGCGATTAAAAATTATACATTAGATGATATTTTGCAAACTGATTTGGCGGTTAGGCAGTTTACAAAATCGCGTGTAAAGGGGTAATTATGTTATTTACAATATTGAGTTTTATCGTTATGATAAGTGCCTTGGTATTCTTCCACGAGTTGGGCCACTTTATGGTGGCGCGCGCTTGTGGTGTTTATATCAAGGATTTTTCAATCGGCATGGGGCCGGTCATTTATCAATTTAAGGGTGCTGAGACAACCTATAGTTTACGTGCGTTACCGATTGGTGGCGCCGTTCAAATGCTCGGCGAAGACGGTGTCGACAAAGAACTGGATGAAGCAGACGCGGCGCAAGAACAGTCGTTAGAAGACGCTGACAATCCGCGCAGTTTTACCAATAAACCGGCTTGGCAACGGTTGGCGATTATCGCAGCCGGACCACTGATGAATTTTGCTTTGGCAATTGTCTTGTTTTTTCTTATTTTCTTATTTCAAGGATTTCCAACAAATCAGAACTATGTCGGTTCAGTTATGGAACAGACTCCAGCGATGGAGGCCGGTCTACTAGCCGGCGATAAAATCGTTGCAATTGACGAACGTCGTATTGACGACTGGTTTGATATTGTCGAGGCGATTAGTCAGGCTGAAGGTAAGCCGGTTGTGCTGCAAGTTGAACGCGCTGATCAGACCTTAAACATCGAATTAACCGCGCGCTACCATGAAGAGGCAAAGCGCTATATGATTGGCATTAGTCAAAAAATGGAAACGTCATTAGGCCAGTCGGTCTATCAGGCCTTTGACAAGACGTGGGCTTCTACCAAAATGATTATTGAGGTAATTCCAAAGTTAATCAGTGGTGAAGTATCGCGTGACAATTTGACCGGTCCAATCGGCATCGCTCAGATTTCCGGCCAGGCGGCGCGTCAGGGTCCGCTCGTCTTTATGTCTTTAATGGCGATTATCTCGGTTAACCTCGGCATTATGAATCTTTTGCCAATACCGGCGTTAGACGGCGGTCGTATCTTGCTAATTATTTTGGAGCTTATTTTTCGCCGCAAGTTGCCGGCTTTTATCGAAGAAAAAATTCACTTGGTCGGTTTTGCCTTGTTGATGTTGTTGATGGTATATGTCGTTTACAACGATATTGTTAGATTGTTTTAGGTAATATTATGGCAAAGCAAACACGGCCTGTTCAGGTCGGTAGTGTAACAATTGGCGGTGCCGCACCGATAAGTATTCAGTCGATGACAACAACTGATACGCGCGATGTTGCGGCAACTGTTCGCCAAATTAATGCATTGGCTGCGCGTGGTTGTGAAATCGTGCGCGTTGCGGTACCGGACGGCTTGGCTGCCCAAGCACTACAAAAAATTAAAAAACAAATCACTATACCGTTGGTTGCCGATATTCATTTTAACTATAAATTGGCTTTAATGGCAATTGAAAGCGGCGTCGACAAAGTAAGGCTTAATCCCGGAAATATCGGCAGTTTTGAGCGCGTTAAAGCTGTCGTAGCGGCGCTTAAAGACAAAAATATTCCGCTGCGTATCGGCGTTAATTCCGGTTCGGTTGAAAAGCAATTGCGCGACCGGTTTGGTGGACCGACGCCGCAGGCAATGGTTGAAAGTGCTTTATCTCACGTCGCATTGGTTGAAAAATGTGGCTATGATAAAATTGTCATTTCGCTGAAGAGTTCAAGCGTTATCGATACGGTGGCAGCCTATCGCATGATTGCCGATCGCGTTGACTATCCGTTGCATTTAGGGGTTACCGAAGTCGGCACGGTGTTTAATGCCAGCATTAAGTCTGCGGCGGGCATTGGCGCGTTGTTGCTCGACGGTATTGGCGACACGCTGAGAATATCGGTTACCGGCGATCCGCTCAACGAAATTGATATCGCTAAGACATTGCTTAGCGTTACTGAAAAGCGTCAGTTTGGCATTAATATTGTGGCTTGTCCGACTTGTGGACGCTGTAACGTCAATCTGCTACAATTAGTCGAGCGCGTTGAACGTGAATTATCAGATGTCGACAAGCCGCTGACCGTAGCGGTGATGGGCTGTGCGGTTAATGGGCCGGGCGAGGCGCGCGAGGCCGATATCGGCTTGGCAGGTGGCGATGATGAAATGCTGCTATTTGTCAAGGGTAAGGTCGTTAAAAAAGTACCGATAGACCAGGTATTCGAACAGTTAAAACTGCTGATCAATACATGGGAGGAAGAATGATTGAATCAATCATAGCGAAATATGATGCCGATAAGGCAATTACAATAGATAAGGTATACTTTCAGAGCAGCGTCAATCGGCTCGTCTTGCAACTGACGACAGCTGAACTGTATTCGACTGAGTTAGAACAGGCGCTGGAAACCGATATTATCGAACAACTGCCCTTTGTCGCTGCGGTTCAGATCGAACCGAATTTTTGTGCCGAAATTGACGATGTTACTGCGCTAGAGTGGTTGTTACAGCGCATTTGTCGAGGTAGTTCAGTTGACATCACAGCAATTGATTTTGAACAGACCGATGATGGTGTCGCTTGCTCATTTGATCATATTAGTACTTACCACCGTTTTAATCATTTGACAAATAGCAAGCAATTAACGGCACAGCTGGCAGCTATTTTTGATAAACAGATTGCGATTACGCTGATAGAACGGTGAGCAGTGCCAAACCGGCTAATGCGCCATTGTCAAGTACAGGCGATCAGGCTGTCATATATAAAAAGCGAATTACTTCGCCCATTGTCAAATTGAGTGATATGTTGGGCGATGGCGAAAAAATAGCCATTTGTGGCGAAGTGTTAAGTACCAAGAGCAACATTACCCAAAAAGGCAAAGTGATTTTTACATTTGTGCTATCAGATTACAGCGATGCCATCAAATGTAAGCTTTTTGTTAGTAAAAAGGAAGCCGAAAAATTAGAGCAGACCGTTAAAGCAAAGTCGCGTTTAATCGTCTTGGGTTATAAAAGATTTGACAATTATGATAAAGAAAGCGTGCTTAATGTGCAGGCGATCAACCTTGCAGAGGCGCTGCCGTTGCGCACGGACAAATCAGCAGAAAAGCGGATCGAATTTAATTTGCATACCAACATGAGCGCGATGGACGGCATTGCCGCGGCTGAAGATTATATTAAGACGGCAATGCGTTGGGGGCATCAAGCATTGGCCATTACCGATAATGGCGTCGCGCAGTCTTTTCCGGCCGCGATGGAGAGTGTGAAAGAAGAAGATTTTAAAATCATTTACGGCATAGAAGGCTACATGATCGACGATGAGATGTCAATTGTCGATAATGTCAAGCCCTATAACTTAAGCGATTCATTTGTCGTCTTTGACCTGGAGACGACCGGATTTTCACCGCGCTATGACGGCATCACCGAAATAGGCGCCATTAAGGTAAAAAATGGCGCCATTGTCGACCGCTATAGCCAACTGGTCAATCCCGAGAAAAAAATTCCGCAAAAGGTTGTTGAGTTAACCGGCATCAGTGATGATATGGTTGCCAACAAGCCAAAGATAAAAGAGATCATTGGCGATTTTTTGGCATTTTGTGGCGACTGTCCGGTGGTTGCGCACAATGCCGGTTTTGACGTTTCCTTTATTAAGGAAAAGGCAAAATTAGTCGATGTCGACTTTGCGCCGGCCGTATTAGACACGTTAATTTTGGCGCGCCTGCTACTAAAAGACATTAAGCGATTTGGCCTAAATCGGGTTGCTAAGCACCTTGGCGTATCACTTGACAATCACCACCGCGCAGTTGACGACGCTTTGGCCACCGCCAAAATATTTAATATTTTTATTGAAAAATTGCAGTCGATCGGCGTAAACAGCTTGACCGAACTGGTTAGTTACGCCCAGACGGCGCTGTCTTATAAACACTTTGATGTTTACAATGTCTCTATTTTAGCTGCTGACCAAGAAGGGTTAAAAGAATTATATAAATTGATTTCACATTCGCATATGACGACCTTCTACAAAAAGCCGCTAATACCAAAGCAGTTGTTACGCGAAAAACGCGAACACTTGTTGCTCGGTTCGGCCGGCGTTGAAGGTGAATTATATCAAGCGCTGTTGGCCAATAGAGAAGAACAGGTTATCAGGCAGATCGCTCAGTTTTACGATTACTTAGAAGTGCAGCCAATTGAAAACCATCGTTATCTGATACAGCGCGGTTTGGTGTTGGACGATGCCGAATTAAAGGACTATAATATCAAACTAATCAATTTGGCAAAGTCGCTTAATAAGCTCTGTGTCGCGACAGGCGATGTCCATTTTATCAACCCGGAAGATGTCTTATATCGCAAAATATTGCTTGCCGGTGTTGGTCAGCGCAGCGATAATCAGTCAGCGCGACTTTATTTTAGAACGACTGATGAAATGTTACAGTCATTTGATTATCTCGACGAGGCGACAGCGCGGCAGATCGTTATTTATAATACATGGCAGTTAAACGATTTAATCGCCCCGATTTTGCCAATTCCAAAACAGACATTTCCGCCCGTTATCGAGGGTTCTGATGTCGAACTGCGCAAAATCTGTTATCATAATGCCAAACTGCTTTACGGCGAGCCGCTGCCTGACATCGTCGAGCAACGTTTAACGCGAGAGCTCGATTCAATTATCAAGCATGGCTATGCCGTGATGTATATCATCGCTCAAAAATTGGTTGACAAATCAATGCAAGACGGCTATTTGGTTGGCTCGCGTGGCTCGGTTGGCTCATCATTTGCCGCTACAATGGCCGGCATTACCGAGGTTAATCCGTTGCCACCTCATTATTATTGCAGCAGTTGTCACCATGTCGATTTTGCAGTACCCGAACAGTATAAAATCGGTGCCGACCTACCGGACAAGACATGTCCAACCTGTCAAAAGCCGCTTGTTAAAGAGGGCTTTGATATTCCATTTGAGACATTTTTGGGTTTTGAAGGCGATAAAGAACCGGATATCGACCTTAACTTTGCCAGCGTCTATCAGTCGCGCGCCCACGCCTATACAGAAGAACTGTTTGGTGAGGGCTACACCTATAAGGCCGGTACGATTGGCACGGTGGCCGATAAAACGGCATTTGGCTTTGTTAAAAAATACTGTGAAGAAAACGATATCTTCGTCAGCAATTACGAAGTTGAACGCATGGCACGAGGCTGCGTTGGCGTCAAGCGGACGACCGGACAGCACCCGGGCGGCATTATGGTCGTGCCGAACTATAAAGATATTCACGATTTTTCGCCGATTCAGTATCCGGCAAATGATAAAGAATCGGGCGTTATCACGACCCATTTTGACTATCACTCGTTGAGCGGCAAAATTCTTAAGCTCGATAATCTCGGTCACGATGTGCCGACGATTGTGCGAATGCTGGCTGATAAAACCGGTCTTGACATTATGAAAATTCCGCTTGATGATAAGGCGACGCTGGCTATTTTCACATCGCTTGAGTCGCTAAAAATTGAAGATGACGATTATCCGATCGATAGCGCAACTTTGGGTATTCCCGAATTTGGCACTAAATTTGTGCGCGGTATGTTAAAAGAGGCACAGCCTAAAACAATCGAAGAATTGGTCCAGATTTCCGGCTTGTCACACGGCACCGATGTATGGTTGGGCAATGCCAGAGATTTAATTCAGAACAATACCTGTACATTAAAAGAGGTTATCGGTACGCGTGATAATATTATGCTCTACTTGATCGACAAGGGATTACCCAAAAAGCAAGCTTTTACAATTACCGAAAAAGTGCGTAAGGGCAAGGGGTTGACTGAGGAGCAGATGTCGTTGATGCGCCAGTATGACGTACCCGATTGGTATATCGATTCTTGTCTTAAGATTAAATACATGTTTCCTAAAGCACACGCGGCCGCCTATGTGATGATGGCGGTGCGTATTGCCTATTTTAAGGTACATCAACCGCTGGCTTATTACGCGACTTATTTTACCATCAAGGTCGATGATTTTGACGCCCAATTGATTTGTCAGGGCAAGGCGGCGGTTGCCAATCAGCTGAGTGTTTGGTCGCAACAAGAAAAATTGAGCAATAAAGAAGAGGCTCAGTTTACCATTATGGAATCGGCACTTGAGATGTATGCCCGCGGTTTTAGTTTTAAAAGAATCGATCTTTACCGTTCCAGCGCCAGTGATTTTTTAATCGAAGATGGTGCGATTTTACCTCCGCTTAGGGCGCTGCAGGGCATTGGTAAGAACGCTGCCGAATCGATTGTGGCAGCGCGGGCCGATGGCGAGTTTATTTCGATTAAGGATATTAAAAACCGCTCAATTGCCAATCGAGCGGTCATCGATGCACTGCGCCATCATGGCGTTTTGGCCGATTTACCGGAAGATAATCAACTGTCGTTAGATTTTTTCTTAAAATAGTTATAAATATTAGCTGGAAACGCCTTTTAGAAACATGCTATAATAAGAGGGTGTACAGTACAGGAGGATGTTTTGGAGCGAACAAATGGCATTAAATTAGTTGCCCTTGCGGGCATAGTGGGAAATGTTTTCTTGCTGATAATTAAATTAATTATCGGTTTTGCAAGTGGTTCACAGGCGATGATTGCCGACGGTTTTAATAGTGCAGGTGATGTATTCAGCTCGCTAATGGCCTATATTGGCAATCGTATTTCCGGCAGACCGGATGATGCCGATCATCCCTATGGTCATGGCAAAGCCGAGTATCTATTCTCGCTGATTATCAGCATGGCTTTATTGGTTACGGCAGCCTTTGTATTTCGCAATGCCTTGGCCAACTTGGTTAGCGGTGGCGGTTTTCGTTATTCGTTCTGGTTGGTGGTCATTGCCGTTATTACAATTGTACTAAAGTTGGGACTTTATTTTTCGACGATTGATGCCGCACGTAAATACAACAGTTTATTGGCATTTGCCAACGCGATCGATCATCGCAATGACATACTGATTTCACTTTTGACACTATTTAGTATCATTATGGGTAGTTTTCAAATTTACTTTTTTGATGCTTTATTTGGCATAGCGATTGCAATTTGGATCGCGCGCAGCGCTTTTTCGATTTTTGCCAGTTCTTATAATGTCTTGATGGATAAGACATTAAGCGCTTCGTTGACGCGTCGTATGCGCCAAACCGTTGAGGCGGTTCCCGGCGTTGAGCATCTCGATTCACTGGTATCAAAACCGCTTGGCGTCAATTATTTACTCATTGTAAAAGTTTCAGTCGATGGCCATTTAAGCGTTTTTGAAGGGCATGATATCAGCGCTCAAATAAAAGTTCTGCTACGTCAGTTTGAAATGGTCGATGAGGTTATAGTACACGTAAATCCGGTACAGCAACATCCACAAAAGGATTTACTAAGGTAGCTAGGTATGACAATTTATCTGATTAATAGCGATAAAATGGGTTTAGGGGACGATCAGCTAGGCCAAAAACTGATTGGTACATTTTTAAAAAAGTTATGGGCAAATTGTGCCTCTGTTGATAAACTCATTCTCTATAATAGCGCAGTTAAGCTACTTACTAAACAGGCTGGACATTTGGCGGCTATGAACGGCTTGAATGATAAAGGTGTTGAGATATTGGCTTGTGGCACCTGTATTAAACACTTTGATTTAGCCGATAAGGTCGAAGTTGGTTTAGTATCTAATATGGAAACGATTGTTGCTTTGTTAAACGAAGCTGACAAAGTCATTACATTATAGGACTACTCATTATTGGCGAGGAGGAAACTTTGGGCAAGACGACTGACAAACGACATGTCGACAATTCGCGTACCGTTATTAAAATAAATCGTCTATTACAGCATAAATCACAAAAACAGGTTAGTGAGGGATTGTGTACAGCCTCACATCTAAGCAAAATAGAGCAAGGTGAGGCGCATCCATCTGAGCAATTAAGAATGCAGCTATATCATCGCTTGGACTTAACGTGCGAGCAGGCTGATGATTTTTTGGTCGCCGGCTACAATGATATCGTCGCGTTTTTTAAATCATTTATGTTCAATGAATTTGATATAACCAATAAGCACTTTCACAATTTGGAAGATAATGAAAGCAGTTTTATGGCGTCGCCCTTTGTATTGGATTACATCATTGCAAAAATGTCATTTTGCAGTGTGCAAAATAGAAAGGCCTATAGCGATATTAAGGCGCTTTTGTCGACGATGACCGACCATATGAGCCGCGATCAAAAATATCACTACTATCTCTGTCTGGGTATCGATGCCCTCAAAATTAGCAAGGATATTAAGCGCGCCGAGCAATATTTTAAACGCGCTCAAAAATACGCCTGTACCGGTCAACTACATTATTGGTTTAGCTATATGTATTTGACCAAGCGTCAACCAATCGCCGCTATTCGTGAAATTGAAAAGAGTTTAGCCAGCTATTTTGAAGAAGTCAATAGCGTTGGTATTATCAGCGCCTTTGAATTAATGGGGCTGATCTACTATGCGACATCAGAATACGAAAGTGGTATTGGGTATTACAAAAAGGCGCTTGAATACACGCACTTATCGGTTGATTCACCCTATGAGGCCAACATTAAAAACCAACTGGCTTGGGGTTATATGCGACTTGGCAATTACGATTTAGCGATGGACTTTTTGGTTAAAGACCGCTATAATAGCGATATTACCGTTAATTCGAGCGTTACCCGATTTATCATCGCCTACTTAATGAAAAATACTGCATTGTTGACAGATCTTAAGCCGGAATTTAGTTCACGCAATCGCTCGTTACATCGCATGATTTTTTCACTGCTTGATAAAGAACACTATTTTGATGCAACCGGTAACTGGTTGGTTGAAGACAGTGAAATCGATGCCTTGTTCGAGTTTGCTCAGTTTACCCATTTTGAATTGGAGAAGGCCTTTTCGGAAATTGCCGTTAGACATTATATCGATAAGCAGAACTACCAACAGGCCTTTAATTATGCCGATAAAATTAAACATGGCTACGTATCAATAAGTAATTAACAGGGGAAAGCATTTTGACAGTCAATCAATACTTAGAAAAAGTTGAAGCATTAGAGCAAAAAAATATCGATCTGGATAAGTTGCGCGCTGCCTTTATATTTGGTGAAGAGGCTCATCGCGGGCAGTTGCGAAAATCGGGCGAGCCATACTTTATGCACCCGACTGCCGTATCGTTAATTTTGGCCGATATGAAAATGGATCAGGATACTTTAATCGCCGGTCTGTTGCACGATGTTATCGAAGACACCCCCTATACCTTTGAGGAAATCGCCGAGCGCTTTGGTACAGCTGTCGCGCATTTAGTCGATGGCGTTACCAAGCTCGGTAAAATCCATTACGAAACAGAAGAAGAGCGCGAAGCCGAAAATCTGCGCAAGATGTTTTTGGCAATGACAGAGGATATTCGCGTTATTTTAATTAAGTTGGCCGACCGCCTGCACAATATTCGCACCCTTGAGTATCAAACTGATGCCAAGCGCAAATCAAAGGCGCGTGAAACCTTGGAAATCTACGCGCCGATTGCGCATCGCCTCGGTATTTTTAAAATTAAATGGGAACTGGAAGATGAGAGCTTAAAATATCTTGATCCGACTGGTTACCAAGACTTGGTTGCCAGAATTAACAAAAAACTGGCCGTTCGCGAAACATTTATCGACAGCGTGATCGAGATGTTAAAAAAGGAACTGGCAAAGTATGATATGCATCCGGAGATCTACGGTCGTTCAAAAAACATTTATTCAATTTATAAAAAAATGAAGTTCCAAAACAAGAACTTTGATGAAATATTTGATATAAACGGCGTGCGCATTATCGTCGATTCGATTAAAGATTGCTATGGCGCGCTCGGCATCGTTCACACTATGTGGAAACCGATACCGGGACGCTTTAAGGATTATATTGCAATGCCAAAGCCCAATTTGTATCAGTCGCTTCACACCACGCTGATCGGCAATACCGGTGACCCCTTTGAGATACAAATACGTACCCGAGAGATGCATCAAATTGCCGAATATGGTATCGCCGCCCACTGGAAATATAAAGAGGGCAATTCAGATATCGACAAATTTGATGAAAAATTAGCTTGGCTCAGGCAGATGATGGAAATACAAAAAGACATGGAAACGCCGGAGGAATTTGTCGAAAGTCTGAAGGTTGATGTCTTTTCCAATATGGTTTACGCTTTTACACCGCGCGGCAAAGTGATTGAGTTGCCGATGGGGGCGACGCCGATTGATTTTGCCTATAAAATTCACTCGGCAATTGGCAACAGTTGTATTGGCGCCAAGGTTGACGGCCGCATCGTACCGCTTAATTTCGTGCTGGAAAATGGCAAAATCGTCGAGATAATCACCAGTAAGACCGCGGCGGGACCAAGTCGCGACTGGTTGAAATTTGTCAAGAGTTCGGCCGCTCGCAGCAAGATTAAACACTGGTTTAAAAAAGAGCGACGCGAAGAAAATATTGAAAAAGGCAAAGAGATGATTGAGCGCGAAGTACGCCGCAATGGCTTTCAGATGGTCGATTTTTTAAAGGCAGAATGGCTCAATAGAATCTTAAAGAGGCTGACAGTACATTCGCTTGAAGACTTGTATGCTTCAGTTGGCTATGGTGGTATTTTAACCGGTCAAATCATCCCGAAATTGCGTGAGCTATATAAAGAAGAAGAACGTAAGAAGAACGCCGATCGTTCGGTGCAGCTCGAAGAGTTAAGTTATAAAACGGCGTCGAAACGACCTAGTCAGAAAGCCAATCAAGGCGTCGTCGTCGAAGGCATAGACAATACCAGTATTCGGTTTGCGCGTTGTTGTAATCCGTTGCCGGGCGACCACATTATCGGCTTTATCACGCGTGGCCGCGGCATTACAGTACACCGCTCAGATTGTAGTAACTTAGAAAACACTGAAGAGGTACGCAGTCGCTTTATCGAAGTGCACTGGGACAACGAGGAAATGGAATCCTATGAAACCGAAATCCAAATTGTCGCACCCGACCGCAAAGGGCTATTGTCGGAAATTACCAATTTAATGGGTGAGATCAATGTCAATATCACCGGTGTCAACGCCAAGCGGGGCAAGAACGACTTGGCCTACATCAACTTTATTTTAGAGATCAGAAACACTGAACAATTATCAAAAATTATCGCTCGTTTTAAGCGTCTGCCCGATGTAATCGAAGTGCGGCGCGTAGTTGGATAGGAGGCGCCGATGCGCGCAGTTGTACAAAGAGTTAAATCGTCATCAGTTAGCGTTGCCGGCGAAGTTGTCGGCGCGATCGACAAGGGCCTAAATGTACTATTGGGTGTAGAACAAGATGATACCGAAAAGGACATTGCCTATTTAGCTGAAAAAATTGTCAATCTGCGCATTTTTGACGATGCTGATGGCGTAATGAATTTATCGCTTAAAGATATCGCGGCAGAAATGCTGGTCGTTTCACAGTTTACCTTGTTGGCCGATGCGCGCAAGGGGCGTCGCCCCAGCTATGCGCACGCTGCACGACCGGACAAGGCACGTGCTTATTATCAACGCTTTATCGAATTAGTCGAACAAAGTGGTATCACAGTGGCCAGCGGCACTTTTCAGGCAGAGATGATGGTGCAAATCAACAACGATGGTCCGGTTACCATTTTGTTGGATAGCCAGAAAAAGTTTTAGGAGCAAGTATGAAATTAAAGACGATGCCGCTTGGGATGCTAGCGGCTAATAGTTATTTATTGTGGCATGACAAGACCAAACAGGCGCTAATCATCGATTGTGGCGGTGAGGCCGATAAAGTAATCAATTTTTTACAATCGCATGATCTGACGCTAAAGTATATTATTTTGACACATGGGCACAGCGATCATATTATGGGTGTCAACGACTTAGCGGCCGCTAGTGGGGCAAAAGTAATCGCCCATAGTGAAGAGCGCGATATGCTGGCAGATCCGGCCAAAAACTACAGTACAATGTTTGGTGGCAAGCCGACCACGGTAAAGGTAGATCAGTACATTGAAGGCGATCAGACATTGAATCTGATCGGTGAACAGTTTGATTTTTATCATACGCCGGGGCATAGTAGGGGCAGTATGTGTATCGTCACAGGAAACTGGTTATTTGCCGGTGACACGCTTTTTCGCGGTTCGGTCGGTCGTACCGATTTATACGGCGGCAGTATGACGGTATTGCGAAAATCACTCGAAAAACTAACAAAACTGTCGCATCGTCTAACTGTCTATAGTGGCCACGGTTTGGCGAGCACGTTACGCGACGAAGTGCGTGATAATCCATTTTTAAAATGAATATCTACTTAGTAGGTCATAACTATCAACAGCAGTGTCAACAAATTGCTAATTTATTCGATCGCACCTTGTGTTGCGTCGCACTAACTGGCAATATTCAGGATAATGCCGCTGAATACATCATTAGCCAACTTGCAGTTGAACAAGTTGAGATGGTCGTGACAACGCGCCTTATTAAAGGCCAAAAAACGCTATCAAAAATAGCGATAACTATTAATGATTTAAACGATAATTTAGCAGTTAAGCGTACGATTATAAGAAGCTTATTCGACAGCTTAGCGGCCCGTTATCACTACCGCCCCGACTGGGGCATTTTAGTTGGTGTCAGACCGACAAAGTTGGTCAATAGTCTATTTGATAGCGGCTATGACGAAAGCCAAATTGCCGCAATATTGGCCAAAAGGTATTATATCAGCGAGCCTAAAATCGAGCTTTTGCTCCAAGTTTGTCGTGCCGAAAGGCCCTATTTACAATCGCTTAAGGCCGATGCCATTTCGCTATATGTCGGCATACCATTTTGTCCGTCACGCTGTAGCTACTGCTCTTTTACGGCGCAACCGGCTGAACGCGGCAGCGCCGTTATCGAGCGCTATAGCGATGCCTTAATTGCTGAAATAAAAGGACTTAGTGAGGTTTGTCGTGGTCGCTATATCGATACGCTTTATTTTGGCGGTGGTACGCCGGCACTGTTGACGACGCAGCAAATCGATCGCATTTTTGGCGCTATTAGACGCTATTATCAGACTGCTAAGATACGTGAAATAACTTTTGAGGCCGGTCGCCCAGAATTAATAGATGAAGCCTTGCTTAGCGCCTTGCAGCGCAATGGCGTCGATCGCATTTGTATTAATCCGCAGACAATGCACGATAAAACCTTACAGAAAATTGGGCGCTCACATAATAGCGCTGATATTAGACGCGCCTTTGAACTGGTAAAACCTTACCAGTTTAAGGCAGTTAACGCCGATTTGATTGCCGGATTAGCCGGTGAAGATGTCGAGCAGTTTAAACAGACCTTGCAGCAGTTATTGGCCTTTCAACCGGATAATATTACCATTCATACGCTGGCCTTAAAACGCGCCTCTCAATTGGCGCAGGCCGGTTGCCTAAATGAGGCGGGCGCTTCTGATACCGTGGCCGCTCAATTGCAAACCGCCGACGGTTTGCTACACCAAGCAGCATATCAGCCGTACTATATGTATCGCCAGAAAAATATGTTGGGCAATCTGGAAAATATCGGCTATAGTTTGGCTGACAAAGCATCGCTTTACAATATTGTAATAATTGAAGAAAGACAATCAATTATCGCATTTGGCGCTGCTACCAGCAGCAAAATTGTGGCGTCCGACGGCAGTTTAAAACAGCTGCACAGTCCAAAAAACGTCGCGCTTTATACGTCTAACATTGAGCGATTGATTGCGAATAAGCGTGCTGTCATTCATTCTAATTGGCAATTATGTTGACGCATTTTTTGCTTTCGTGTATAATATTATGCAGAATATTCACAACTGTATGAAAAAAATTTATTTTTATGTTGTGAATAATCACTATACCATATCTTTAAGGGGGTAATGTATGAGCATTATTAAGAGAAGTAAACTGTTGTTTGTCCTCATTTTGGTGATGGCAGTGGTCTTGACGGCCTGTGGCGGTGGAACAACAAGTGAAACACCAAGTGGTGATACGCCGGCTGATTCAAGCGCTGCCGGACAGGACACGACAACTGCAGCACAACCAACTGACACATCTGACCCTAAGGCGGGTCCGGCAATTGACAAGGATACAGTCGTTATCTGTACAGCTGACGAAACGCCTTCTTTGACAACTAACCAGCACAATGCTGTTGCCGGTGACTATGTCAACCGCTTGACGTATAACGGCTTGTTCCGCTTGGACAAAGAACTCAATCCGCAACCGGATTTAGTTGCTGAGTACAAAACTGAAGATGACGAAAACGGCGAGGCTACCATTTGGTTGATGACGCTGCACGAAGGCATCAAGTTCCATGACGGTTCAACGATGACAGCTGACGACGTCGTCGCTTCATTGCTTGCTGCTAAGGAAGCACCCGATGTGGCATCTTACACCAAGTCTTTTAAAACAGTCGAAAAAGTTGACGATTTAACGGTTAAAATCACAACTGATGGCCCATCAGCCAGCCTATTGTACGACTTATCACATCATGGTAACTACATCGTACCAAAGGCCTTAATAGATTCTGGCAATGACTTTAACGAGAATCCAATTGGCGCCGGTCCCTATAAGTATGTCGATTGGAAACGCGGCGAGCAAATTACCTTTACGGCCTTTGAAGATTATTTCGACAAAGAACGTGCTCCAAAGATTAAAAATATCGTTTGGCGCATTATCCCTGAGGGCGCTGCTCGTACTATCGCCATTAAAGCCGGCGAAGTCGACTATATTATCGAACTCGATTCAACATCGGTTATCGATTTAGAGGGAAATACAAATGTCGTCGTTATGAAACAACCGAGTGTTTCACACAGTTGGTTGACCGTAAATAACGAAGTGGCACCATTTGATGATATCAACGTTCGTAAGGCGATCAATGCCGCAATCAATAAAGAAGACGTATTAATCGTTGCCCTCAATGAGATGGGCGTGGTTGCACAGTCACAAACACCAATGGGTATGCTGGGTGAAAATCCGGAAGGCTTTGATTCATTTGATCTTGAAAAAGCAAAAGAATACATGGCTGCTTGGGGCGGCGATCCGTCGACGATTACACTCGACGTTATCTGTTCAAATGACACCAAGCGTCGTGCTGCTGAAGTTATTCAGAGCAACTTAAAAGAAATCGGCATCAACATGACGATTAAATCAATGGACTTGGCGACATATTTATCTGAAACGGCAAGTGGTAACTTTACCGGCTTTATCGGCGGTTACACTTCTAATGAGATGATGTCATTCCTACGTGGTGTTTACCATTCATCAAATATCAATTCTTCAAATAAGACGAGAACGGCTAATCCGGAACTCGATGCTTTAATCGATAAGTCAATCAGAACGATCGATCAAGCAGAAAGAGAAAAAGTTTTGCAAGAGGCTACTAAGATTCTTAACGACAATTGTTATCAGATGCCATTGTATCAAACGTATATTTTAAGCGCACACAAAGCGGGTCTTAAAAATACCTTTATTACAACTGGTGGCTCATTCTTTGCTAACGAGTGGAGTTGGGAATAATAGGCAGTTTTGCTAGATGAGGTTATTCCCCTTGGGGATAACCTCCTTTTTCTTTGAAGGAGAACATAATGTGGAGATACATATTAAGGCGAATTGTGGCTTTAATTCCGGTATTAATCGGTGTGACGCTCATCGTGTTTTTGATTATGAGCCTTGCGCCGGGCGATCCCGTTAAATCGATTTTGGGTGAACAGGCGACGCCGGAAGCCATTGAACAATTAAGAGAAGAACTTGGTCTTAATGACCATATACTAGTACAATATACAAACTATATGTCTAAGCTAGTCAGAGGTAACCTTGGTAAATCTTATAAAAGCAAGGTCGACGTTGCTGATGAGATTGCTGCTCGCCTACCGACGACAATAAAATTATCGATAGCGGCAATTTTAATCGCCGTCGTATTTTCGATTCCACTTGGTATTATAGCGGCCATTAAACAGAATACTTGGATAGACGGCGTCAGTATGCTGATCGCCTTAGCCGGCGTTTCGATACCGGTATTTTGGCTCGGTTTAATGCTGCTGATTGAATTTGCCGAAAAGCGCGGCTGGTTTCCGGCCTCGGGAGCGCAAAGCTGGCAATCATTTGTCTTACCCGGTATTTCGCTCGGCTTTTTAAGTATGGCTTCAATTGCCCGCGTGACGCGTTCTTCAATGCTAGAAGTCATTCGTCAAGATTATATTCGCACGGCGCGCAGTAAAGGGATACCTTATGGTAAGGTTATTCGCAAACACGCCTTGCGCAACGCACTGATTCCGACAGTTACGGTTGCCGGTTTACAAATCGGTTCGCTGTTGGCCGGTTCCGTTTTAACTGAGACGGTATTTGGCCTACCCGGCATTGGCCGTTATATGATACAATCGCTCAGCGGGCGTGATATTCCCAGTGTAATGGGCTGCATTATCGTCTTTACACTCTGTTTTTCAGTTGTTAATTTAATTGTAGACTTGCTTTACGCATTTATTGATCCGCGTATTCGCGCACAGTATTCATAGGAGGGCAATATGACTAATACAAAATCGAACAGTGCTTATGAAGTTGCCCAAAAGTATCGCAAACAGAGTCAGCTAAAAGATATTTTGCGTCGTTTATTCAAAAATAAGACGGCGATACTCGGTCTGATTATAGTTATATTATTGACTTCGACGGCTTTGTTATCAGGCGTAATTTACGATTATGATGAGGATGTCATCAATCAAAACATTAAAAATCGTCTACAGTGGCCATCGCCGGAACATCCCTTTGGCACTGACAGTATGGGGCGCGATGTATTGGCACGCGTTGTCTATGGTTCCAGAATATCTTTGACCGTGGGTGTAGCAGCAGTGGCCATCGCCTTAGTCTTGGGCGGTATCTTAGGAGCCATTGCCGGCTATTACGGAAAACTTGTCGACAATATCATCATGCGTCTGATGGACGTCTTTTTGGCAATACCGGGTACTTTGTTTGCCATTACCATTATGGCGGCGCTTGGGCCCAGTATGCAAAACTTGGTCGTGGCGCTTAGTATTGCCACAGTACCGCGCTTTGCGCGCATTGTGCGCAGCTCGGTAATGACGGTGCGTGATAATGAGTATGTCGAAGCGGCCAAAGCGATTGGTGCCAACGACTTTAGAATTATTGTGGAGCACGTCATACCTAATAGTTTGGCACCGGTTATCGTTCAGACGACGCTCAGTGTGGCGACGATTATTTTGACGATTGCCGGCCTCAGTTTCTTGGGCCTAGGTGTACAGGCACCGACGCCGGAATGGGGTGCAATGTTGGCAGAAAACAGACCTTATCTGGTCAATTTTGGGTATTTGACGATGTTTCCTGGCTTGGCAATCATCATCACTATTCTAGCACTTAATTTGTTGGGCGACGGTTTGCGTGACGCACTTGACCCGAGATTAAAATAGCCCAGTCGTAGCCATATGAGGAGATATAATGAATAACGTAAATCAAACCAATCAACAGGCGACCCAAATAGACAATAGCGAAACCGTGCTATCAATTGAAGACCTCTTTGTTGAATACCGTACCGACGATGGTGTCGTCAAGGCGCTAAACGGTATGAATTTGAGCTTGCAAAAGGGTGAGACACACGGTTTGGTCGGTGAAACCGGCGCCGGTAAGACGACGACCGGTCTATCGATTTTAAAATTGGTCGCCGATCCGCCCGGCGTCTATGTCGGTGGCAAAATATATGTCAATGGCAAAAATATTTTTGAACTGGGCGAACGAGAAATGGGTAACATTCGCGGTGGCGAAGTGTCGATGATTTTTCAAGACCCGATGACCTCGCTTAATCCGGTTATTACGGTAGAGGACCAAATTGCTGAAGTTATTGACTTTCACCAAGATGTTTCATATGACGAGGCGCTTAAGCGCACACATGAATTACTCGAACTCGTCGGTATACCGGCTGAACGCGGCAAGGAGTTTCCGCACCAGTTTTCCGGCGGTATGAAACAACGCGTCGTCATTGCGATCGCTTTGGCCTGTAAGCCGAGTATTTTGATCGCCGATGAACCGACGACGGCGCTTGATGTTACCATTCAAGCGCAGGTGTTGGCGATGATGCGCGATCTAAAAAAAGAGTACGAGACATCGATGTTGATGATTACACATGATTTGGGCGTCGTTGCTGAAATCTGTGATAATGTATCGGTTGTTTACGCCGGTGAAATCATCGAACAGGGCACGCTGGTCGATATTTTTGACAATACGCGCCATCCTTATACCGAGGGTTTATTTAATTCGCTACCCAATATGAAAAATCGTAGTGCCGAATTAAAGCCAATAAAAGGTCTTATGCCCGACCCGATGAACTTGCCGACGGGCTGTCCTTTTCATCCGCGTTGTGACTATGCCAAGGAGATCTGTGCGCAACAAGCAGCCCCTTTAGTAAGGCGCAACGCGACACATTATGTTAAATGCCATCTATATACGACGGCAAACATTGTAGAAGGGGGGCAGATCGAACGTGGCTAAGCCAATTCTTGAAGTAAGGGGACTAAAAAAATATTTTAAGACTGGCCGTGGTATGCTGCATGCCGTCGACGATGTCAGTTTTACGATCGAAAAGGGTAAGACACTGGGCATCGTCGGTGAATCAGGCTGCGGCAAGTCGACGACCGGTCGCACCATTTTGCGGCTATTAGAACCAACCGGTGGCGATATCTTCTTTGAGGGAGAAAATTTAAGCGAATTGACCGCGCTTGAGATGCGCAATAAGCGCAAGGATTTGCAGATGATATTCCAGGATCCTTTTTCGTCGCTTAACCCGCGTAAGACGATTAGTCAAACCATCATGGAACCGATGATTATTCACAAGTTATATAAGACTAAAGAAGAAATGATTGAAAAGGTCTTAGAAACGATGAAACTGGTCGGTTTAGCGGAGCGCTTTTTCAATACATATCCACATGAACTTGATGGTGGTCGCCGCCAGCGTATCGGTATTGCGCGCGCTTTGGCGCTTAATCCCAAGTTTATCGTCTGCGACGAGCCGGTTTCGGCACTTGATGTTTCGATTCAGGCGCAAATACTCAATTTGATGAAACAGTTACAGAAAAAGATGGATTTGACCTATATGTTTATCACACATGATCTGTCGGTGGTCAATCACTTTAGTGACGACATCGGTGTAATGTATCTCGGTCGACTGATCGAAAAAGCACCGGCTGAAGAGCTGTTTGATAATCCGCTACACCCGTATACCAAGGCATTATTGAGTGCTATACCGGTACCGGACATTCATTATAAGAGTGAACGCGTTTTGCTTGAGGGAGAAATCACATCGCCAATTGAGCCGCCCAACACCTGTCGTTTTGCAAACAGATGTCCAAAGGCACATGAAAGATGTGAGCTGAACGAACCGATCCTAAAAGAAGTATCGCCCAATCACTTTGTATCATGTTATCTATGTGAGTAAAAAAAACATAACTACCAGCTTAGCTGGTAGTTATGTTTTTTTCGAGCGGTTTATTATTTTTAGGATTTTGTCTATATTTTGCTAGCATTTAGGCGGTTGACATGATAAACTAAGGTGTTGCAAACTTGGAGGAAAAAACTATGCAAAAAATAATAAATGTTGCCGTAATCGCACACGTCGATGCCGGCAAATCGACTTTAATAGATGCCATGCTGGCACAAAGCGGTACCTTTTCCGATCATGAAACGCCGGTCGACTGCATTATGGATAGCGATGATATTGAGCGCGAGCGCGGCATTACGATTTATGCCAAAAACTGTTCATTGCGTTATAAGGACTACAAGATTAATATCGTCGATACGCCGGGTCACGCCGACTTTTCATCTGAAGTCGATCGTATCATTAAAACCGTCGATACGGTTATTTTGTTAGTCGATGCCAGCGAGGGGCCAATGCCGCAGACGCGCTATGTATTAAAAAGGGCACTGGCCGAGGGGCTTAACCCGATACTGCTGATCAATAAGATAGACAAGCGCGATCAAAGAGCCGACGAGGTGGTCGATTTAACCTTTGATTTATTTGTCGAATTGGGTGCCAGCGACCAGCAGTTAGAATTTCCAATACTATATGGTATAGCCAAGCAGGGTATTGTCAAGCGCGAAACTGAGGACGATGACCAGACGATTAGCGCCTTATTTGAAACGCTAATCAGTCATGTTGAACCCTATCATTCAACCGAAAAATTGCTGCAAATGCAGATTTCGTCACTGGCCTATGATAATTACATCGGCCGGCTTGGCATCGGTCGGGTCTTACACGGTGAGATCAAGGCGCAGTCGACGGTTGCGATTGCTAAACGCGACGGCAGTATTGTCAATAAAAAAATAGCCGGTCTGTTTGTCTATGAGGGGCTAAAGCGCAGTGCCGTTCAGTCGGCTGCTGCCGGCGAATTGGTTTTAATCAGTGGCATCGATGACATTTCGATTGGTGAGACGATTGGCGAGGTTGACAAAGTAGTCGCTTTGCCGATGTTAAATATCGAAGCGCCGACTTTGTCGATGAATTTTTACATTAACAGTTCACCTTTTGCCGGCCAGAGCGGCAAATATTTGACGACGCGTCATATCAAGGCGCGGCTCGATCGCGAGTGCGAAACCAATGTTGGGCTCAAAGTAGATGCAATTGTGAACAGCGACGCTTACACGGTATCGGGCAGAGGTGAGCTACATTTGTCGGTACTAATCGAAAATATGCGTCGTGAGGGCTATGAATTGAGCGTCTCTAAACCGGAAGTAATCTTGCGCCGCGATCGCAGTGGTACACTTTGTGAGCCAATGGAGATTGTCAGTATCGAAGCGCCCGATGAATTTATCGGTACGGTTATTCGCAAATTAAATCAGCGTAAGGGCATGATGCGCAATATGTTTAGCGAAAACGGTTTTACTACTGTCGAATACACTGTGGCAACACGTGCCTTAATTGGTTTTCGGGCTGAATTTATCAACGACACGCGCGGTGAAGGCACTTTTTTGCGCCGCTTTGACCATTATGCTGCCCATGTCGGCGAAATAGCCTCTGAACGAATGGGGGCAATTGTCTCCGGTGAGAACGGCATTGCAATGGCTTATGCATTGTACAATATTCAAGAGCGCGGTACATTGTTTATCGCTCCGGCTGAGCCGGTTTATGAGGGCATGATTATCGGCCTACATAATCGGGCGGACGACCTGGTGGTCAATCCGACCAAAAATAAGAAGCTGACTAATACGCGCGCCTCCGGCAGCGATGATGCGCTAAACGTTCAGGCGCCACGTAGTTTTACTTTAGAAGAAGCGCTCTCCTTTATCGCCGATGACGAATGGGTTGAGGTAACACCTGATGCCATTCGTTTACGCAAGCAGTACCTGACACATAACGAGCGCGTTAAAATGGCCAAAAAACGCTAACAAACCAGTCGTGACAGTTTGTAGATATATATGATATAATTTATTAGTGGAAAGTGGAAAGTGGAAAGTGGAAAGTGGAAAGCGGAAAGTGGAAAGTGGAAAGTGATTGCGAGTAAAAAATGTATGATTATTTAGAAGGCACCATAGTAGAAAAGGGTATTAATAGTTTGGTAATAGATGTCGCCGGCGTCGGTTATTATGCGCTGGCATCAACCACAACGCTGGCCGATTTGTCGATCGGTCAGGTAAAAAAGCTATTTGTCAAGCTGTTGGTTAAAGAGGACGATCACAGTTTATGCGCCTTTTCACAACGGCGTGAACGCGAGTTTTTTATTCATTTAATCGGTGTTAGCGGCATCGGTCAGCGCGTTGCCATGAATATGATTTCGCAGGCCGACTACAGTGATATTTTGTTGTGGATTATCAGTGCTGATGAGAAAAAACTAACCAAGCTGCCCGGCTTGGGTAAAAAAACGGCGCAACGCCTCATCGTCGAATTAAAAGATAAATTTGTCAAGCAGTACGGTGCCAGTTTGCCCGATCAAGTTGCAGCTGATGTCGTTAAAACGACGCAGCCATCCGACGAGGTGCTGTTGGCATTAAGCGGGCTTGGCTTTCAAAGAGAAGAAATAAAGTTGATGTTGCAAGGTGTAGATACCACTACGCTAACCGTAGAAGAGGCGATTAAGTACGCCTTAAAGAGATAATATGGAACAGGATAGAATTATTTTACCCGATTTTATCGAGGGTGATAACGAAGCTGATTTTTCACTTCGACCCAAGACATTAGATAGTTATATCGGTCAACAAAAGACCAAACAAAAATTGCGCATTTTCATCGATGCGGCCAAAATGCGCAATGAGCCGCTCGACCATGTCTTACTATATGGGCCACCCGGCTTGGGTAAGACGACTTTATCGCAGATTATCGCCAATGAAATGGACGTTTCAATTAAAGTGACATCGGGTCCGGCAATTGAAAGACCGGGTGATTTGGCTGCTATTTTATCCAACTTAAAACCAGGCGATGTTCTGTTTATCGATGAGATACACCGTTTAAATCGCACGGTAGAAGAAGTGCTTTATCCGGCAATGGAAGACTTTTGCCTCGATATTATGATTGGTAAGGGACCGGCGGCTCGCAGCGTGCGTATCGATCTTGCTAAATTTACCTTAATTGGTGCGACGACACGCGCCGGTTTGTTGACATCACCGCTGCGTGATCGCTTTGGCGTCATTTGCAAGTTAGACTTATACAGCGAGGCTGAACTGCAGACCATTGTCGAGCGTTCGGCCAAGATTCTTGATATTACAATCGACCAACAGGCAGCACTGGAAATTGCCCGGCGTAGTCGTGGCACGCCGCGTATTGTCAATCGGCTACTACGGCGGGTGCGCGACTACAGCATGGTAAAATGCGATGGTCATATTGCACGCGATGTCGCGCAGCAAGCGCTTGGCCTACTGGAGATTGACGACTTGGGGCTTGATATCGTCGATCGAAAATTGCTGTTGGCAATTGCCGAGAATTTCGACGGCGGTCCGGTTGGTATCGACAATTTGGCTGCCAGTACCGGCGAAGAGCGCGCAACGATTGAAGATGTCTATGAGCCCTATTTAATGCAAATCGGCTTTATCGCAAGAACGCCGCGTGGTCGCGTTATGCTGAGACGGGCTTATCAGCATTTAGGTCTAATTGACAATCGCACAGAGCAAATGAAACTTGAGCTCGATGGGAGATAATATGAAAAGAAACCTGTTGACAACATTATTGGTCTTATTGATGACTATTAGCTTTGTCAATGCCGCCGCTGATCGCGAGATTAGGGTTGGCTTGGTGCGTATTAGCAATGACAGCAATACAGTGACGCTTAATCTGAGTGGTGAACACGTCATTTATGATGACAGCGGTCAGTTATTAAAAGTTGAAAATGCCAATAATTATCATTTTTCGATGGTTGGCGGCAACTTAGTCGTGAGCGATGATATGGCATTATTTGGTAGTGATGAAAAGTTGATTTTTGCCAGTAAGCAGACCATAATCAAGCCGTCGTCGGGCAGCCGGATGCGCATTAATGGTGTAGAGGCGGTTGGTAGTTTTATGCTTGGCGAGACGGCTAAAGGGCAGTTGATTCCGGTCTTGCGGCTCGATATAGAAACCTACTTGCGCGGTGTGGTGCCGCGTGAAATGTCACCGTCACGACCATTAGAGGCGCTTAAAGCGCAGGCGGTCGCAGCCCGTACATTTTGTATTCGGCAGTTAGGTCGACATGAAGACAATGGTTATGATGTCTGTGATACGACCAATTGCCAAGTATATGGTGGCGTTGAGTCGTATCATGGTAATAGCGATCGCGCAATTGCCGAAACAGCCGGCTTGTGTGTGGCCTATCAAGGAAAACCGGCCGAGGTTTTTTATCATGCCAGTAGTGGCGGTTATTTAGAAAACTCGGAAGACATCTTTTCGGCGCCGCTGGATTATTTAGTGGCCGGTGAAGATCCCTATTCGGTTTCAGACCAATATCAATGGACGGCACAATTCAGTCTGGCCGAGTTGTCGGATCGCTTTGCCGCCCGTGGCTATCAGATAGGCAGCATTAGGCAAATTATCGTCGATAAGCGATTGCCCTCCGGTCGCATTGTCGCCTTGACAGTGGTCGGTGATGCAGGACAAGCGCATCTTGAAAAAGAAAGAATTCGGGCGGCCTTCGGCTATAGTGCCTTAAAGAGTTTGCTTTTTACTTTTGAAGGTGAGGTCAATTATTATGTGCAAGCTGCTGATGGTTACATCAGCCAGCTGGAGGGCACGCTGTATGCAGTTGCCGGCAGTGGTCAGGCCAGATCAATTGACAGTATCGGATTCAGTGTTGCCGGCCGACAAAATAACAACGATAGTGCCGATATTATTACCGATGATTTTGTGGTCAATGGACGCGGTTGGGGGCACGGTCTGGGTATGAGTCAGTTTGGTGCAGAGCAAATGGCGGCGCAGGGGTTTGACTTTCGCGAAATCTTGCAGTTTTATTATAAGAACACCGAAATAGTAGATATGGATCAGTTGAAATATGAAGACGAGTGATTTTTATTATGATTTACCGCAGTCCGCGATTGCCCAAGCGCCGTTAGCACAGCGCGATCAATCTAAACTGTTGGTGCTAGATCGGCGCGATGACAGTGTGACACATCGTCAGTTTTGCGATTTAATGGATTATTTGCAGGCCGGTGACTGCTTGGTTATAAACGATACGGCGGTATTGCCGGCGCGTCTGTATGGCCGTCGTTCAACCGGTGCCAAGGTCGAGTTTTTATTGCTGTCGGAAACTGCGCCAGGGCGCTGGCAGTGTCTGGTAAAGCCGGGGCGGCGCGCGCGCGTTGGCGATCATTTTGATTTTGGCGAAAAGCTGAGCGCCGAAATCGTCGCCATCGGTGAAGGTGGAGTTCGCGCAGTACAGTTCCATTATGAGGGCGATTTTTACGAGATTATCGAACAGCTGGGCGAGATGCCGTTACCACCTTACATAAAGGCGTCTTTAGAAAACAAAGACAGTTATCAAACGGTCTATCGACAGGTCAAGGGATCGGCGGCGGCACCGACGGCCGGTTTGCACTTTACTGATCAATTGCTTGATCAACTGCGCGCTAAAGGTGTTGTGGTTGCCCGCCTAACCTTACACGTCGGCTTAGGTACGTTTCGCCCGGTTGCAACAGCTAATATTGAAGAACACACCATGCACGCCGAGTGGTATATGCTGGATCAAGCCAATGCTAAAATCATCAAGCAAGCCAGAGCAGATGGCGGTCGCATTGTTGCCGTCGGCACGACATCGGTGCGCACGCTGGAGAGCATTTTTCAGCAAAAAGGTGAACTGACCGCTGCGAGCGGCTGGACTGACATTTTTATTTATCCGGGTTATCAATTTCAGCTGGTCGATGCATTAATCACTAATTTTCATTTACCGGAATCAACTTTGTTGATGCTGGTTAGCGCCTTTTATGATCGTCAAAAGGTGCTGGCGGCCTATCGCATTGCCGTGGCGACTAACTATCGCTTTTTTAGTTTTGGCGATGCCATGTTAATACTGTGAGGAATTATGGCCATTTCTTTTAAAATTAAAACAACTTCAAAAAATACTGCAGCGCGCGTCGCTGAATTAACGACGCCGCATGGCACGATACAGACGCCGGTCTTTATGCCGGTTGGTACCAAGGCTACAGTCAAGGCGATGACGCCGGAAGAGTTGAAAACACTTGGCGCAGAAATTATACTGGGCAATACATATCACTTGTATTTACGCCCCGGCCATCAATTAATCGAACAGGCCGGCGGATTGCATCGCTTTATGCACTGGGATAAACCGATTTTAACCGATAGCGGCGGCTTTCAGGTTTTTAGTCTTGGTAAACTGCGCAAAATTGAAGAACAAGGTGTCCGATTCCGCTCGCATATCGACGGATCGGCCCATTTTATTTCACCTGAGAAAGCAATCGAAATTCAAAATGCACTTGGTTCTGATATTATGATGGCCTTTGACGAATGTCCGCCTTATCCGGCTGATTACGACTATGTAAAACAATCGCTAGAGCGTACCACACGCTGGGCGGAGCGCTGTAAAGCAGCTCATACCAAGCCACAGCAACAGGCGCTGTTTGGCATTGTCCAAGGTGGTATGTATCAGGATCTACGCAAGCTGAGTGCCGCGCAATTAGTAGCTCTGGATTTGCCGGGCTATGCAATTGGCGGACTCAGCGTCGGCGAACCAAAGGAAATGATGTATCAGGTGCTCGACTATACGGTTGACTGGCTACCGGCCGATAAGCCGCGTTATTTGATGGGAGTCGGTAGCCCGGATGCCTTAATCGAGGGTGTGATCAGAGGCATTGATATGTTTGACTGTGTTTTGCCGACGCGCACGGCGCGCATGGGTACGGCGATGACCAGTCGAGGTAGTCTGTCGATCAAACGGGCCGAGTATCGGGCTGATTTTAAGCCGCTCGACGAGGCCTGCGACTGCTACACCTGTCGCCACTACAGTCGCGCTTATTTGCGTCATCTCTATAAAGAAAATGAAATTTTATCAGCGCGCTTACTGTCGACCCATAACTTGCATTTTTTAGTTAATTTAATGCGCGATATTCGCACGGCCATCGCCGAGCAGCGCTTAATTGACTTTCGCGAGCAATTTTTCAAAAAATATGGCTATGATGTATAGCTTTTTAGCAATTTTTTTAGTAGAATAGAGTAGTAGTATAGCTAGCGAACAGGATAGGAAGAGGCTTATGTATCAAATACTTATGATTGGCGGTATCTTTGCCATAATGTATTTTATGGTTATTCGACCCCAGAAAAAAAGGCAACAGGAATTATCACTGATGCGTGAAAATCTAGCAACCGGCGATGAAGTCGTCACGATTGGCGGCATCATCGGTAAAGTCACATTGGTAACGGATGAAGAGTTTACTCTAATAACGGCCAATCAGACCGAAATGGTATTTAGAAAGACAGCTGTGGCAATTGTCACACCAAAGGATCAACCGGCGATTGCCGATGCAAACGCTGTCGATGATGTACAAGATGATGGCATTCGTGAAGAGGACACCGAAATAAAGGATTAGACAAAGAGGAGTATGGCTATGAAACACATTATTACATTGGCACAGGGTACGTTCAACGATGACAATAAGAAAATTGGCTGTGGCGAATGCCAAACATCTTGCCAATCGGCTTGTAAGACATCTTGTACTGTAGCCAATCAAGAGTGTGAAAATCACTAAAAAGGCGGATAGCGTTGTATTTTAAAAAGTCCTAGCTGTTCTTAGAGGACGGCAGGGCTTTTATTGTCGTGTTAGTATGGGATTAGAGTATGGAGTATTATGGTTCATCAATTTAAAAAAGGCGACTACAATTTTGTGATTGACGTCAACAGTGGTGCCATTCACTGTGTTGACGAGATTGCCTATCAGGTGATCGCGCTTTACGAAACGCACGATCAAACGGCTTTGGTCGATCAGTTAGCAAAACGTTATGCGCGCGCAGATGTCAGCAACGCTTATCATGAAGTTGCTCAACTAGTAAATAAGGGTCAACTATTCAGCGCCAATCGGGTGCTTAATTCGGCTAAATTTTTAAATCGTTCTTTTGTCGTCAAAGCGCTTTGTTTGCACGTGGCACACGATTGTAATTTGCGCTGTGAGTATTGCTTTGCAGCACAGGGCAATTTTCACGGTGAGAATTTGTTGATGGATGTGGCAGTCGGTAAAAAGGCACTCGACTTTTTGGTTGCTCATTCGGGCAATCGCAAACAGCTTGAAGTCGATTTATTTGGCGGCGAACCGACTATGAATTGGCAAGTCTGCAAACAGTTGGTGGCCTATGGTCAAGAACTGGAAAAGCAACATAATAAAATTATTCGTTTCACCATTACAACAAATGGCTTGTTGCTTAATGATGAAAAAATCGACTTTATTAACGAGCATTTCCACAATGTCGTCTTGAGTATTGACGGACGACGGGCCGTTAACGATGCGATGCGACCGGTGGTTGGCGGTAGTGGATCTTACGATCTGATAAAGCCGAAATTTAAGACTTTGGTCGAGCGGCGCGGCGACAAGTCGTATTATGTGCGCGGTACTTTTACCAGTCATAATATCGATTTTGATCGCGACGTCATTCACTTGGCCGATCTGGGCTTTAAAGAGACGTCAGTTGAACCGGTTGTGTCGTCGCCGCAAGATTTATTTTCGCTGGACGAAGCCGATCTGCCGGAAATATTTGAGGCCTACGATCGCCTTGCTGACGAAATGGTAGAACGAATTGGTACGCCCCGCGAGTTTCGCTTTTTTCACTATTTGATCGATTTTCAACGCGGCCCTTGTATTATCAAGCGCGTGTCCGGTTGTGGCGCCGGCACTGAGTATTTGGCGATTACGCCTGAGGGCGACATATATCCGTGCCATCAATTTGTCGGCAATGCCGACTTTAAGATGGGTAATGTGATGACAGGTGAATTTGCAAAGTTAAACCATGTCGATTTCAGCGCGGCACATGTCGAGGCAAAACAGGCTTGTCAAAGCTGTTGGGCAAAATACTATTGTAGCGGTGGCTGTCATGCCAACGCCTATAATTTTAACAATACAATTGAAAAACCCTATGAATTGGGTTGTAAAATGGAACGCAAGCGCATCGAAAACGCCATTTATTTACAGGCGATGAAACAAATACGCGCGGTGTGCGAATGACAAACAAGTATAGCAAAAGGTGAGCAGGTGAAGTATGAAAGGTAAAGACATTGGAATTCTGGTACTATTAGTGGCAATAACCGTCGCAATGGCCGCCTGGGTTGGTTTGGGCTTTGGTTCGGTGCAGCCGTTGGTTAATCAAATGAAACTTGGTCTCGACATCGAGGGTGGTATCATAACGACTTATGAAGTGGTGACAGATGATCAAGGTGACACGTTAAAGATATTGATGCAACAGACGCGTGACGTCTTGCGCAATCGGATTGACGAAATGGGTTTGACTGAACCAAATGTATACATTCAAGGTGAGAAGCGTATCGTCATCGAGCTGCCCGGCGTTGAGAACGCCGAACAGGCAATTGACTTAATCGGTTCAACGGCACAGTTGAGCTTTTGTGAAGTGTTGCCCGGCAATATTGTAAAAATGAACGATAAATACGATGAGACGATTATGAAAACGGTTATCACCGGTAGTGAAGTAGCCGATGCCGGCGTTTCTAAAAATAATCAAGCGTCTGACATCAACAATCTTAATCAGTATCTCGTCACTTTAAAATTTACCAGTGAAGGCGGCAAAAAGTTTGGTGAGGCCACTCAACGCCTGGTTGGCCGGCAGGGTCAAATTGCCATTGTGCTGGATGGTAAAGTCATATCGGCGCCGACGGTCAGTACCGAAGTTTTAGGCGGCAGCGGCGTTATTAGCGGTAATTTCACACAAGAAGAGGCGCGCAATTTAGCGTTGTTAATTCGCGGTGGTGCATTACCGGCTGAACTAAAGCAGTTAGAGTATAATGCGATTGGCCCAACTCTTGGTCGCGACGCCCTTAATTCCAGTATTATAGCCGCGTTGGTCGGTTTTGTTCTAGTCGTGTTGTTTATGGTCGGTTATTACCGCTTACCGGGCTTAGTTGCCAGCTTTACGCTAATTCTATACGCCTCGATTATCTTGGCGCTGATGGTAGTGTTAAGGGCGACTTTAACGCTACCCGGTATCGCCGGTTTCGTCTTATCGATCGGTATGGCAGTTGACGCCAATGTCATTATCTTTGAGCGAATTAAAGAAGAATTGCGCGCCAATAAGATGATTAGCAAGGCGCTTAATCATGGTTTTTCAAAAGCATTAAAAACGATTTTAGATGCCAATATCACGACGCTGATTGCAGCGGTTGTGTTATTTCAGTTTGGTTCCGGTCCAATTCGCGGCTTTGCCATTACCTTGATGCTCGGTATCGTAACCAGTATGTTTACTGCAATTGTCGTGACGCGCTTGATATTAACCGTGCTGGCTCATACAAAAGCGTTAGCCAACAAAAAGTTGTACGGCGTATAGGAGGCTGACATGGTTAAGACATTAAAAATAAATTTGGAAAAAAATTATAAAAAGTTTTTTATCGCCTCACTGGCTACCATGGCCGTTGGATTGGTCGTCTTTTTAGTACTAGGCTTTAATTTGGGAATTGACTTTAAGGGCGGCACTAATATCGAAGTAGGCTTTTCTGAAGCGGTCGACAGCGTAGCGATTGGCGAGGCACTTAAGCCGTTTAACTTAGAGGCCGATATTATTGCGATTGGTGGCGATGGCAAGGGTATAATGATTAAGACAGTTAAAGAAGTCGATAACGAGATGCGTCGCGCTATCTTTGACATTCTAAAAAATCAATTTGGTGCCACCGGCGACTTGTCGAGCGGCGTTAAAAAGATCAGCCCGACGATCGGTAGCGAGAGCCTAAAAGGCGCATTGTTGTCAATTATTATCGCGTCAATTGGCATGTTGATTTACATCACTTTGCGCTTTGAATGGAAATTCGGCGTCGCTGCAGTTATCGCCTTGATTCACGATGTTTTGATACTGTTAACAGTTTATTTAATTTTTAGAATTCCGATCAATTTACCGTTTATTGCCGCGATATTGACGGTGGTCGGTTATTCGATAAACGATACCATTGTCGTGTTTGACCGCATCAGAGATACTATTAAATACGCTAAGACAAGCAACAATTTCAAGATTGCTGAAGAGAGTATCCAACATACTTTGGTGCGCTCTATTAACACCTCATTGACGACCTTATTAGTTATTGGTGCACTGTATGTTTTAGGTGTAGAATCAATTAAAGAACTGGCTTTTCCACTGCTTGCAGGGGTATTAGTTGGTACTTATTCATCAATATTTATTGCATCACCGGTTTGGATTGTCATCAAAAATGCACTCAAAAAGAAACGATGAGAAAACTAGGAGGTAATTATGTCATTTATTATCGCATTAATCGCAGGTATTGCCGTTGTCGTATTCGCCAGTTTTAACAATAGTGATGTTACAATCAATTTCATATTTGCCAAATATGAGCTATCGTTAACAATTGTCATCTTGATTGCGGCGACAATTGGTGCTTTTGCCATGTATATTATCAACTTATTTAAAACGTTTAAGTTGAAAAAGAAAATCAAACAATTATCTGCAAAACTAACCGAACTAGGCGTTGATGTAAGCATGATAATTGGCAAGAGCGCTAAGCAGCTCAAGGCTGAGCGAAAAGCAGAACAAAAGGCAATTAAGCAGGCCGAAAAAGAATCGAAAAAGCAAGCCAAACAACAAGCTAAAGCAGAGGCCAAGCAAAAGTCTGCTGTGATTGAACCGGCAGTTACAGAACCGGCAAAACCACAACCCGCTGTCGAGCCGGCTGTAAAAACGACGCCGGTCGTCACAGAGCCGGCAACAGAAGTTAAGCCGGCAAAAGTTGAAAAAACAATTAATGATGTCGTTAGCGAGCAGCCGACTAAAGTAGAAAGTAAACCGGTTGATAATGACAAATTTAGCGGTGAGGTTTAGAAAGCGCATTTAGAGAAGACATATGCAAATAAGAAAATGGCTTGTGCAGCATAGCGCGTCATATGATGAACAGTTGTCGTTGACGGCGCAATTGCTGCAACAGCGCGGCTATGCCGATGATGCCTGCCGTAACAAGTTTTTAGCACCAACAATTGGGGATCTGTATGATCCCTTTTTATTGTTAGGCATGGCTGCCACGGTAAAGCGCATTAAGCAGGCAATTAAACAGAGACAAAAAATAACCATTTATGGCGATTATGATGTTGACGGTATGACGTCGACGGCGATTTTATATCGCTTAATTGTCCATTTGGGTGGACAGGTCGACTATTATATACCACAGCGTTTGCAAGAGGGTTATGGCATTAACGGTGAAGCGATAAAGACAATTGCCGCAGCTGGCAGTCAATTAATCATCTCAGTCGATTGCGGCATTACTGCACTAGAAGAAGCGGAGCTCGCGAAAGAATTGGCCGTTGATTTAATTATTAGCGATCACCACAGTGTACCGGCAACGCTACCGGATGCCTACGCCATTATTAATCCGAAACAGGTTGATTGTCACTATCCCTTTGAACAGTTGGCCGGTGCCGGCGTGGCATTAAAAATCGCGCAAGCCTTTTTAGCGCCGCAGGATGAACTGTTTAAGTCGTTATTGGTGTTGTCGGCAGTGGGCACGATTGCCGATATTATGCCCTTAACAGATGAAAATAGATTAATTGCGCATTTTGGCCTACAGTATTTTTGGAGTACGGCTAATTTAGGCTTACAGGCATTGGCTAGTGTTGGCGGTTTAGCCGGTAAAGCGGTTAGCGCCGGACAGGTTGGATTTGTTATCGGCCCACGTCTTAATGCGGTGGGGCGTTTAGATGATGCCAAAAAAGGCGTGGCTTTGCTACTTAGCGATGATCAATCTGAAACCAAACGCTTGGCCGCAGAGTTGAATCAGCTCAATTTGCAGCGTCAAAACACTGAGAGTGAGATTTTAGCTGAGGCACTGCAGGCAATTTCGACAAACCGACAGCACTTGGCCTCGGGTACTATTATCGTCTGGGGTGATGACTGGCACAGTGGCGTCATCGGTATTGTCGCCTCGCGTTTGGTTGAACGCTATTATCGCCCCTGCATTGTACTGTCGCGCAGCGAAGGCGTCTTAAAGGGCAGTGCGCGTAGCATTGCCGGTTATTCGATTTATGATGCCTTAGCGGCACAGCGTGATCTATTGGAAAAATTTGGCGGCCATCGACAAGCGGCCGGACTAACGCTTAAAGCAGCCAATTTAGATGCTTTGATTGAAGGCCTAACGCGTTATAATGCCGTGCATTTAACGGCTGATTTGCTGTTTGCGCAGCTTAAGATTGACGACTATATCAAAGCGGCCCAAATCAATCATATTACAATTGATCAGATCGATCAGATGCAGCCGTTTGGCGTCGGCAATGCGCGACCAACATTTGCGTTGGACGGCGTTATGGTCGAACAGGCCCGCCGCATCGGCAAGGCCAATAATCATCTGAAGATGGTTGTAAATGCCAGCGATAAACTGCTTGATGTTATTCAGTTTAACTATGCCACTGAAGATGTTTTGCCGTATTATCACTGTCGCGTCGACTGTGCATTTACACTGGCGCTCAATCATTTTAACGGCGTCGAATCGATACAACTCAATCAACAGGATATGCGCATTTATAGTCCGTTGGCCAATGAATTTAACAAACGTTGCTACGCAGTATATTGCGATGCCTTGGTTGACCATATCTTAAATGGGCAAGACGTACAAGCCTATCGCCCAATTGAGCTGCGTAATAATTTGACGATTGGGCGCTGGTTGGCAGATGATCGCCCGGTTGCCATCTTTAGCTATGAGGCGCTACAGGCCTATGCCTATGCCTGTTTTGACCGCAATAGCGACTGGTATAGTCATATTGCCAGCGGCAAATTAAAACTATTACCGGCAAAGATTGCTGTGACGGATATCGTCGCCGATCGACCGCTATTTGCCAGTGGTCCTTCTGATAAATGCTATTCTCATCCGCTTGATAATAGCCAACTATTGACGGAAATTGGCGATATTTTCTTTGACCGCCAAGTATTTTCGGCACTTTATAAAAAAATTCGTCATCAAAACCGCATAGATGTGATAGAATTATTGATGGATTCAACGGATATATTATTGGATAGGGTAGCGCTTGCCTTTTTTGAAGAAGCTGGTTTTATTGTGCGCCAAGCTGGACAAATTGTCATGACCAGCGGTGTTCATCAAAAGTATAATTTTGGCGCTAGTCAGATACAGCGCTCATTTGATAGATTTAAGGTCGCTTTGTATCGCATTGTGACCGAACAGCAAACGGCAATGCCGTAGGAGGGAAAATGGATTTAAAAACAAAAATTCGGGAAATTGAGGGATTTCCCAAAGAGGGAATTAATTTCAAAGACATTACGACGTTATTGTTAGATGGTGAAGCTTTAAAGTACACGGTTGATCAAATGGCATCGGCAATCGAGGGACTTAATTGCGACATCGTGGTCGGGCCTGAGGCGCGTGGTTTTATCTTTGGTACAGCGCTGTCTTATGCAACCGGCTTGCCATTTGCGCCAATCCGCAAACCGGGCAAATTGCCGGCTGAAACGGCATCTTATAGTTATGATTTAGAGTACGGAACCGATACTTTGCAAATACATTTAGATGCCATTAAACCGGGGGACAAAGTCGTTCTAGTCGACGATTTATTAGCCACCGGTGGTACAATTGAAGCTGCCACAAAATTGGTCGAGCAGTTGGGCGGCGAAGTCGTTAAAATTATCTTTTTAATTGAACTCAGTTTTTTAAATGGTCGCGATAAGTTAAAAGATTATAATATTACAAGTTTAGTTCAATACTAGCTTGAGCGAGATCTCTCCACTTCGCGTCACTGTGTTTAGCTCCGGTCGAGATGACAAGATAGGGGCGTTAATGTGCTTTCAAACTAGGTAGGGGGCACATTTTACTAACCAGCACAAATTAAAGAAAGGGGGCACCATGTCGCTATTTCGCAAAGAATTGGAAACGCTTAAAAAGTATATCCCGGGTAAGCCGATTGAAGACGTTATGCGCGAGTACGGTCTGACTGATATCGTCAAATTGGCGTCGAATGAAAATCCGCTTGGGCCATCGCCCAAGGCGCAGGCCGCCATTGTCGAAGCTGCCGCTCAAGTGCATATATACCCCGATGGTGCCGCATTGGCATTAAGGCAAAAACTGGCCGATTTTTACGGTATCTCTGCCGATATGATCATGTTTGGCAACGGCGGCGAAGAGATTATTAAAATGCTGGCCTATGCGATGATTGCCAAAGAAGATGAAGTTATCTTTGCTTGGCCGTCGTTCTCATTGTACGACATCGCGACAGGGATTATGGGCGGAAAATCGATTGCAATTGAAACGACTGACGATTTTAAGCATGATTTTAAAGCCTTTATTGCGGCCGTTACTGACAAGACGAAGATGGTGTTCGTCTGTAACCCCAATAATCCAACCGGAAATATCATGACCAAAGACGAGCTGGACTATTTGGTGGCAAATTTGCCGCAAGATATCTTATTGGTTTTAGATGAAGCTTATTTTGAGTTTGCCAAGGTTAATCCGCAGTATCCCAATGGTCTGGACTACTTGGCAAAACGGCCGAATACAGTTATTATTAGAACTTTTTCAAAGGTATCCGGTTTGGCCGGATTGCGCGTCGGTTATATGATATCGTCGCCACATATCATTTCGGAGATGAGCAAGGTCAAAAACGTCTTTAACAGTAATCGCATTGCTCAAATTGCCGGTATAGCCGCCATCGAGGATCAGGCGCATATCAAACGAACGGTTGAGCTCAATTATCAATCGTTGGCAATGATGACTAAATTTTTTACTGAAAAGGGGTTGAGTTACACGGCGGCCAATGCCAATTTTATTTGGGTTGACGTCGGTCGCGATTCGCGCATCGTCAATGAAGAACTATTAAAGCGCGGCGTTATTATCCGCCCGGGTTTCTTGTGGGGACAGGATAATTTCATTCGCGTTTCGACGGGTACACTCGAACAGACCGAACGATTTATCAGGGCGCTTGCTGAAGTGTTGCAAGTGCAGATTTAAAAGTGCGCTTGTTCTTATCAGTAGTCTTTTAAGTACTGTTCTACTGCCGCGCGGTCACCGCGAAAGATAACGCGGTCGGCCCACTTGCTGCGATAGTAATCATAGGTTGGGTCGTAATATTTGACTAACAGGTATTCGATCCAAGCGTGGTGATCAGCTAATGCCGTACTGTTAGATGCCTTGTCGAATAACTTAACGACTTGCTGTGTGCGGTCGCCACCCAAGCGTTTGGTCAAGCGTAAGATACTGGTGCGTAGATGAGCCGCCCAGTGATCGAGACCGCAGTCACCATAGTGGGCGATGTATTTGGCGCGATCGTCGATGACATAATCGCGCCAGGTATTGGCGATACGCGTCTCTAATGAAGCCTCAAGGACGACGACAGGCGAACGTTCCATCTTGCTGTAAAAGCCATCAGGTAGACGTGATTTTCCGATATTTTTGCTTTCCTTTTCCAGTATAATTGTCTTACTGCCGCGCGCTGTTTGTTTGATTACTTGGCGCGCTAGTTCATTTTCAAAATTAATTTGACTGGGCTGAGCTGCGATGTAATTGCCAAAGGCCGAACCGCGATGTACGGCAATGCCCTCTAGATCAATGGCGTTGTCCAACGCCTTAACCACCAGTGTTTTGCCGGCGCCGGTATGACCACCAATCAATATAAAAGATGGCGCGATTGCCTCAGATGATAGTTGCTCAACTAAAAAACCGCGTAGTGCTTTATAACCACCGGCAATACGCGGTACAATTATACCGCTTGTTTCGTAGAGCCACTGTTGTGCAATTTTTGAACGCAAGCCGCCGCGAAAACACATCAAAAGCGCGTTCGGTTGTGCCGTCAAATAATCTTGCCAAGCGGCAATACGACTTTGTTTAACACTACCGCTCAACAGTTCTAAGCCGAGTGCAACGGCTGCTGATTGGCCCTTTTGTTTGTAAACGGTGCCAACTTGAGCACGCTGATCGTCATCGAGCAATTCCAAGTTGACGGCAGCAGGCAATGAACCGCGCTTAAATTCCAGCGCGGCACGCACGTCGATTAGTGGTTGATCGTTAAGCACGATGGTTTTGTAATTGTCAACAGTTGGTAAATTCTCTTTAAAATTTAGCATTTTATCTCAATAAGCGGTTCAGTGCGCTTTTTAGTGTGACCGATTGGTTTAAGCGGTTGACCTTGTCGTTTGCAAAAATCTTCAAATTGGTTAGCCGCTGAGCGTTCGACGGCGATTAGCAGACCGCCCGATGTTTGCGTATCGGCCAATAGATGGATCGGGTAGGCGTCGGCGTCGCTTGTCACCTTGTAATAGGGCAGGTATGAATTGACATTCTTACGCGTGCCGCCGGGGACGCTTCCTTTTGCAAAATAGTCGGCGACTTTTGCCAATTGCGGTACTGCTGTAAAGTCGATTATGGCTGAAACGTCGCTAGCTAAGCACATTTCTGATAAATGGCCTAATAGCCCAAAACCGGTGACATCGGTAATTGCCCTAACACCGGGTAGATCAGATACCAGGTGGCCGATGTTATTAAGGGTCGTCATCGCGGCGACGGCCGGTGCCAAATCGGCATCGCTAATCATGCCACGCTTTTTAGCCGTCGTCAAAATGCCGATGCCGAGCGGTTTGGTTAAGTAGAGCAAACAATCTGGTGTTGCACCATCATTTGACTTTAATAATTGCTTGTCAACCGTACCGGTAACAGCCAATCCGAAAATTGGTTCCGGTGAGTCAATTGAATGACCACCGGCTAATGGTATGCCCGCTGCAGAGCAGATGGCACGACCGCCCGCCAATACTTGGGCGGCGACCTCGGCAGGCAGTTTATCGATTGGCCAACCTAAAATGGCGACTGCCATCAGTGGCTTACCGCCCATGGCGTAGATGTCGCTGATTGCGTTACAGGCAGCGATGCGGCCAAAGTCATACGGATCATCGACGATTGGCATAAAAAAATCGGTCGTCGACAGGATTACCGTTTTGTCATCTAACTGATAGGCGGCGGCATCGTCGCTGGTCTGATTACCAATCAACAGGTTGGGGTAGGCCTTATTGTCTTTGTTGCCTGCCAGTACTTTTGCCAGAACCTCTGGCGATAATTTGCAACCTCAACCGGCGCCGTGTGAATATTGGGTTAGTTTAATATCAAATTGTTGTCTTTGATTCATGGGTTCTCCTATTGTTTGAGCCAGTTTTGCCATGTGGCAGGGGCATTACCGATAGTTGCCGCCTTGCCATTACGCACTACAGGCGTCTTGACGATTTCATAGTAGTCGTACAAGATGTCAGCCAATTGTTTGACATCTTGACAATCGGCGGCGCCGGATTCGGCATAAAGTGAATGACTGCTGTCAATTAGCGCATCGCGCCCGACGGCTTGCACAATCGATTTCAACTCGCCGCCGCTAAAGCCTTTGTCAACGATGTCGATAAATTGAAATTTGATGCGGCGCTCTTTAAAAAAGCGCTCGGCTTTTTTTGTTTCAAAACATTTCTTTTTACCAAAAATTTGGATGTTTATCATTTTCTAATACCTGAGCTTACTTTGATTAAACGTTAATCTTTATGAGCCAACGCCTTTAGTATAACAGGAAAGCCTACTTGACACAATAAATTGTTTAAAACAAGCTATATTCGTTGTAAAAAAGTCGTTAGTCTGTTAAAATATGCGTAGCGTTTAATATTTTGTAGGAGCTTAATGATGTCTTCATCAGAAAAGAACAAAATGATAACTGAATTGGAATGTGATAAGAATTTTTGCTATGTTTTAAATAACAATAGCATTTTTTCGACCACTGATTATAAAGTGTTGCAAAGTCAGTCTAGCAGTGCCTTTGTCAATTGTATCAAGCAACTTTACAATGGTAAAACCAGTTTATATTACGTTACCGAGGGCCTAAGGCCGATCGAGGCTTTATATGCGACACTTGATAAACAGGCCTTTTTAAATGTTGTTGGCAACTTGATCGACGAAATGATGTATATTGACAGCAATGGTTTTTTGTCTTGTAGTAATATCAATCTGTCAATTAAAAAGATTTACGTCGATGAGACCGATATGGCAGTAAAATTGATTTATTTACCAATTCATAATAAATTAATGGGTCGTAAACTTGAAGTAGAGCAAAAGATTCGCTTGGCAATTTACCGGTTGATTGATAGCTATTCTAATTTTTCAAGTGAAAAGGCCATCCAGCTTTCCAATAACTTTGTTGCAGAAGGCGATACAACGCAGAGTTTGCATAGCTTTTTTGAAGAAGTTAAACTTGAAATTGAAGATGCTAAACTAAAGAGTCAAACCATTTTAAGGCTTTTGGCGCGCAATGTTACACCGCGCTTTGAGTTGGTCGTCAATCGCGCTAACTATGTCATCGGCAAAAACGCCTCAGTGGTTGATGGCGCAATTACGTTTAATCGAGCGATCAGCAGAATTCACTGTAAGATTACTAAAGACCGTGACAATTACTATATTATGGATTTAGGCAGTTCGAACGGCACTTTTGTCAATGATGAAAAGTTAAAACCAAGCAGTTATCAACTATTGCAGCCTGATGATATCGTGCGGTTAGCCGATGCTGAATTTATCGTAAAAATTTAGGAGTAGCAAATGAGACCACGCGTAATTATTGCCGATTTAGACAGGTTGTATATTTTGCCATTACAGCAAAAATTCGTCAAAGAGTTTTATGACAATATCGATTTAGAAATCATTACCGATCGACAGTATTTTGACGAACTCTTTGTAACGCCGCAAACAATTGATATTTTAATCGTCGCCGAGCAGTTATATAATCCCTTATTGCAAAAACACAATATTAAGCACTTGTATATCCTATCTGAAAGCGAAGACAATGAGGCTGTAGCGGGACCAAGCGGCAGTTATATCTACAAATATACCAGCATTATCGATATCTTTGAAATCATCAAAGGTAGCAGTGCGGCGATTCTCAATGCCGTGGTCATCAATAAAACTGCACCCAAAATTATCACCGTCTATTCGGCCAGTGGTGGTGCCGGTAAGACGACGATGGCATTAGGGTTGTCGTTAAATTTGGCCAGCCGTTACAAACGCGTTCTATATGTTGCGGTTGAGCGGCTACAGGCCAGCTGCCACTTGTTTAACTGTGCGGCGGAAATTGATTATAGCGATTACTATCACAGTCTTCAAAAAACCGATGGCGCAGTCTATGAAGCGATCAAACCATTTATTCAGAGTGAAAAATTTGATTATGTACCACTATTAAACCTATCGACGGTGGCGCTTGATATTGCAATTGAAAGATATAACGAGTTGCTGTTAACCGCTAAGGCGTCAAATGATTACGATTACATTATCGTCGATAGCGATAGCACTTTTGATGCTCACAAGGCAAATTTAATCGATTTGTCCGATCGCTTGATCGTCATCTATGAGCAGACTAAGCGTTCGATCAATAAAACCAATGCTTTTTTACGCAATATCGAGGGAAATCAACCCGATAAATATATTTTCGTTTGCAATAAGTATCAGGCCGACAACCCGATTGAGAGCGCTGCTGATTTGGAGTATCGCTGCAATTTCAAAACTGAACAAAAACTGGATTTTTTTGTCGACTACGAGATAATGAACATCGAAAGTTTGGCCAAGGCAGAGGCTATCCACAAGATTGCTTATTTGATAATGTAGGTGTGAGATGAGTAATAACGCAATTATAATTTTTAAAATGCTGTCGCGCAATCAGCAGGTCGATTTGGATGTACCGCTCGACATGAGTGCTAATGAATTGGTATTGGCCTTAAATGAGGCCTATGATTTGCGCATTGATACCGCGGATATAAAAAACTGTTTTTTGCGCTCAGAAAACCCGATTGCCCTATTAAAAGGCAATCGATCACTGCACGATTATGGCATTATTGACGGCAGCATTATCATGCATATTGACAAATAAGAGGACGACATGGATATTAGATATAAACTGATTATTTCTAATAAGAATCTATACCGAGAAGTTGACATCGATCCGAATGCGACCGCTTTAAGAATTGGCACCACGATAAAGGACGATGTCAGGCTGGCCAAGGATTTGTTTTTTGAACAAGTTGAAGTATCGCTGCTAAAAAAAGACGCTGAATGGTATATCTACTGTTCGGAAAACCTCTATTTTTCATTAGGTGATGTTAGAAAGCTTTTTACAAAGCAGCTGGTGCACGGCGATGAATTAATCCTTAAGTATCAAAATTATAGTAGCGATGTATTTAATATTTCGTTTATGATCGATTTTGATTATGAGCGAAAGAACTATAACAGAAAAATAACATTGCCACCTGATCGACAGCTAAAGATCGGCGGCACGGCTGATTGTGATATTCAAATCGATGATTCTTATTTGGAAGATGATTTTTTTGTACTCGACTATCAAGAGGGCGTGTTAACCGCGATTGATGGCAATACTAAGTACGGCATTTATCACAACGGTACCCGCTGTACAAAAAAACAGGTTAAGGACTACGATTTTATAGCAGTGGTCGGCTATAGTTTTTATTATAAACAGGGCTGCTTATATACAACAGATAAGGCCACTTTATCGACCAAACAACTCGATAGCGAACTTGTCACTCAACATAGTACGACGTTTGATTATCCGCGCTTTAATCGCAGCACACGGCTTAAGTATAAAATTCCCGATGATGAATTGGAAGTACAACAGCCGCCGGAAAAACCAAAAAAACCGAATACCAATATTGTCGTCAAATTGATTCCGGCATTTATTATGTTGGTTTTGATTATCGTCTTGCGCGGCGTTATCGGCAACGGTGGAACATTTGTCATCTACAGTGCCGTTTCGATGAGTCTGGGTATCATCATGTCGATTGTCGCCTTTTTTGAAGACAAGAAAACATTTAAGGTTGATACAATCGAACGCGAACGCAGCTATAACGCCTATATTGAACAAAAGATTGCGACGATTGAAGCCGCGCGCGATAATGAACTGGAAATTCGTCGTTTAATATATAGTCCGCTGCCACAGAGTATTGCAGAAGTGACGGCCTTTGGCAAGCGCATCTATGAACGCAGTCCACAAGATGAAGACTATCTATTTACCTATTTGGGAGAAGGTAGCGTTGAATCGGCCAATCAAGTTAAGATCAATAAACAAGAGTTTGTCGACTTAGCCGATAAATTGTCGCTGCTACCGCAAGAGATTGCCGAGAAGTATAAACTGATTGATAATGCCCCAATTGTCGCCGATTTTAAAAATGCCAATGTTGTCGGTATAGTGGGCGACAAAGACAAGGCTTATCAGACGCTTACCAATTTAACGCTCGATTTGTCGATTCGTCACTTTTATAGCGATCTTAAATTCGCCTATATTTTGGATAGAGATGATTTTGATAAGCTCGCTTGGATTAAGCGGCTACGCCATGTTAGAAATAAAGCGCTCGACATCTATAATATCATTTGCAACGAAGAGAGTAAAAAGTACTTGTTAGAGTACTTTTATAGTGAACTATCACGCCGTGAGAGCATGGCCAATGCCAGCAATAGTGACATACATTTTCCGCTGCATTATGTCGTATTTATCGTCGATGTAACAGCGGTTGAAAACCATCCGATTACCAAGTTTTTTGAAATTGCCGCAAAGTTGGGGTTCACTTTTGTCTTCTTTGCGCAATGTGAAGAAAACCTACCGCAATTCTGTAGGCAGATAATTCGATTAAATAATTCGAATCAAGAATTATTATTGATGACAAATGATGCTAAAATCTGTTATAATTATATTACGCCACAGGTTGAATATGCAGTTGCCAGTCAAGTTGCTCAAAAATTATCGTCGGTTGAAGTCGATGAAGTCAGTTTAGAAGGGCAGTTGACCAAGTATATTACACTCTATCAACTATTAAATATTATTGAAGTTGAAGATTTGGATCTGAAACAACGTTGGGCAGATGCACAGGTTTACAAGAGTTTGGCTGCACCGCTTGGCGTGATGAACAAAAACAAAATTGTTTATCTTGACATCAGTGATAGGGCAAATGCGCACGGTCCGCACGGCTTGGTTGCCGGCACGACCGGATCGGGTAAAAGTGAGATTATTCAGACCTATATATTAACGATGGCTTCGCTCTACCATCCCCATGAGGTGGCTTTTGTCATCATCGATTTTAAGGGCGGTGGCATGGCCAATCAGTTTAGGCATTTACCGCATTTAAACGGCGCCATTACCAATATTGACGGTCGCGAAATCAACCGTTCGCTGTTGTCGATTAAGGCTGAATTAATCAAGCGCCAAGAGCTGCTATCACAGGCTGATGTCAACCATATAAACGATTATATAAAACTTTATAAAGCCGGCAAAACCAAATTGGCGATGCCGCATTTAATTATCGTCGTCGACGAATTTGCCGAGCTAAAGGCAGAGCACCCTGATTTTATGAAAGAGTTGATATCGGCGGCCCGCATCGGCCGAACCTTGGGTGTACACCTAATTTTAGCGACACAAAAGCCGGCCGGCGTCGTCAATGCGCAAATCTGGTCTAATTCCAAGTTTAAGCTCTGTTTAAAAGTGCAGACCAGAGAAGACAGTAACGAAGTGTTAAAATCGCCACTTGCCGCCGAAATCGTCGAACCGGGGCGCGCTTATTTTCAGGTCGGCAACAACGAAATATTTGACTTGTTTCAATCGGCATATAGCGGCGCTGATGTGCCTAATTCGACTGAGATCAACGTCAAAAAACATTTTATTTACGAACGCAATAATTGGGGTAAAAAGACATTAAAGTATAGCAATCAAAAACAAAATGAGCAACGCCAAAAGATATCTCAGCTGGATGCGGTTGTTAACTACATTGCTACCCATTGTAAAAATGAGAGTATTGCTCAATTGGCTGGCATTTGTTTGCCGTCACTGGCCGATACCATCTTTACAAACGACTTGAACTATACAATTGAAAATCAGCATATTATCAGCGTGCCGATTGGCATTTACGACGATCCGGAAAAACAAGAGCAGGGCCTGTTCAGCATCACGCCGTCAAAGGATAATATCTACATCGTTGGCTCTTCACAAATGGGCAAGTCGGTTATGCTACAGACGGCCATCTATGGCCTACTAAAGAATTATACGCCGGCACAGGTCAATTTGTATTTGGTTGACTGTGACAGTATGATTCTTAAGATATATGAAAAATCAGCCCACGTTGGTGGCGTCGTCTTACCGGGCGAAGATGAAAAGTGTAAAAATCTGTTTAACTTAATCGAAAAGATTATCGTTGAGCGTAAGGCACTTTTATCCAGTAAGGGTCTGAGCAATTATTTATCGTATTTGGAGGCCGGTTATCAAGATCTGCCGTTGGTCGTTTTGATGATCGATAATGTCGCCGCTTTTAAGGAATATTTTGGCGATCGCGCTGAGCATCTGGAGCGTCTTTCACGTGAATCGCAGGGGGTTGGCGTATCGATAATCTTGACTTCTGCTACGGCGAATGCCTTGCGTTATCGCACACAGGCCAACTTTGCTGAAAAAATTGCCTTTAGTTGTGTTGACAGTGCCGAGTACAGCAATTTATTTGGCCGCTGTCGGGTGACGCCAAAAGAAGTGCCGGGACGAGGGCTGTGTATGATTGATAAGCGCATTCTCGAATTTCAGACAGCTATCTACGGCGATTATGTCAACGAGGTTGCGCGCGTTGCTGGTTTGAGCGAATTTATTGAACTGCGCAATGCAAAAGTCACCACTAAGGCACCGCAGATACCGATGATACCGCAGCAGTTGCAACTTGCCGACAGTATGCAGCAAGAGCTCGGTTTGTTTCAAGAAAAGGCGATTATTCCGATTGGTATGGCTTATGCCGATGTTAAGTATAAAGCGGTTGATATTGCCCAGATTGGCTTACTCAGCCTAGTTGGATCGCTAAATAGCTGTAATCGTTTCTTGATTAATTTCTTGACGATACTGGCTAAGACGATCGTCTTTCACGAGGTTGAGGCAATTGTTATCGATAGCCGCAGTGGCCAGTTAAAACAATTTGCCGATTACGGTTTTGTTAAGCATTATGAGACGGATTTAATCGCGGCACAGGCCTTAATCGACGATACTTGTAAAGCGGCGTTAGACAACTATCACAATCAGTCTCGCCAAACGATGCTGAAGATGTTAATTATTAATTCCAAGGAAGTGCTCGATAAGATTTACGCTGATAAAAACGATAGTAAGACGTTATCAGATACTATCAAAAATGCGGCAGAAAGCGGCTTGTTCGTGATGATAGGCGGCATTGAAAACAGCACGGTCAGCTTCAGTGCTTCAGAAGTTTTAAAAACTATTAAAGATAAAAAGCAAGCTGTTTTGTTTGCCCCACTGGTTGAAAATAAAGTATTTGAGTTGCCGGGGCGTAGAATACCGGATGAAGTATTTGATCAATCGATGGCATATTACATAGATGGAAATCGGCATATTAAGATTAAGATTTTTGAATGACAGTTGGAGGGGTTATTATGATAGACGGTACGATTAATACCAAACCAATTAAAAGTGCTCATGAGACGATTAAAGAATTAGTTGAACGTTATGAAGCGCAAAAATTGGAAGTCACCAACGCAACAAAAATTGCCAAGGAAAACTGGGTTGGCAAAGGACGTAATGAGTTTGAATCACAGTATGATATTTTAATTTCTAAAGTTGATGATTTTGGCGAGTGTCTGTTAGAAATTTACGAGGCGCTGGTTATGGCTGATGCCGAGTACAATCAAACGGATAAAATACTCAGCCAAGAAATTATTGAAGCTACCGCTAACTATGGCGGTGCCGGCACGACAGGGGCAGCCGGGGAGTATGGCACAGGTGTTACAACCGGCGGTGGTGCAACTGTTGGCTCTTCGGTAGGCGGCGGCAGGGTTCGCTAGTTTTGCGAGTCTCAGGCAGTTGGTAAACACTGCTGTTATTTCGACATTCTACGTTGTGTTCTCTAGTTGAAATGACAAGCTACCGCAATGTTTTACTCGTTGATTTATTCTATGCTATGTTAATAAAGGTGGTGCAATAGTGGGCAGTGAATATTATTATCGATTATACCAAGAAAAAAAGAGCTTAGCAAAAATGTATCGAGATTACATTAATGAACTGAAGCCAATTAAAAAAGCTGTTTCTATTTATCATACGGATGATGTGAATGGTATTAACAGCACATTAGATTATGAAAGTGAAAAATATCAGTCTTCGGTGCGGCACAATTCAATTTATAGTAATAAAGTTGATAAAATCACTGAAATGGAGCAACAAACGCCGTCATCTGATAAAAATCTCGCCGTGGTAATAAGTGGCATTGAAAGTGAAGTAAATCGTTTAGAGGCTAAAAAGGCACAAGCTGAGGCCGACAGTGATTATTACTATGGACGCTATCAAGTGGCACTGGAAGAAGAACGTGAAGAAGCGGCAAGAGAACGTCGTAAAGCACTTGAAAGTTTTCTAAGTGGAGGTATATAACAATGAGTACGGTGGCAATTTCTTATCGAGATATTAATAAATCGGCGCGTCAGGCTGAAAGAGTTGCTAAAAAATTAGACAAGTATTCTGCTTCAATTGGCGATCATATAATAAACAAGCTAAACAGCTATTCGGGGCCGTTTACAGCCGATATTAGTTCTGCATTAAGTGAGGCTAAAGCTAAACAGACATTGCTTGAAGATAAGGCTGAAAAACAACGTGGTTTATCGACAAAATTGTTTCAGTTAGAACAACAATGTCGTACTGTTGATAGCCAAGTAAGAGATAACATAGCAAATTTAACTGCTACTTTTAAAACTAACAATGGCATTCAGACTAGTTTTTCTGATAGTTTACATGGCATGTTTGTTGGTTTTATGAATTCAAATGCCGCTACGCGTTGGCTTAAAGACAGTGTTAGCAATCTCAGTAATGATTTTACTGCTTTTCAAGATAGCATCAAGCATTGGTATAATTATAAAGGTGGCAAACAGTTTCTTTCCGGTATGGTCGAGGGGATTCTAAACCTTGCAATAGGAATTGCAGCTATCGTCGTGGCGGTTGTTGCACTGATTGGGGCATCGACAGTTTTCGCTGTAATTGCTGCTGTTGCAGGTATTATTTTAGGTGTAATTGCGGTTGTTAACGCCTTTAAGGATATGGATAATGAATCTAAGGCATATGAATTAAGACAAGACAAAGGCGGTTCGAAAAATAGTAAAAAAAGTGATCCGGCGCAAGCTTATAATCTAAGCAAGCAGAATACCTGGCAGGATAGTTGGCGAGCAACTGGTAGAGCTGAGGATCGGGCTAAAGCGAATGCACTGGATATAACAGAAGGTGTTTGTACTGTGATATCAGTGGTTCATTCCGGTGGTCAAGTGATTAAAAAAGGTTACAAATGGATGAGTGGCAGTACAAGCAAGCTCGCCGATATTAAATTTTCTACTATTTTTTCTAAGAATACTTGGGGGCAGTTGGCAAGTAAGAGTAAACAGGCATTTTCAAGTACGAAAATTGCATTTAAAGCACGTGATATTGATTACTTTAAACAGGCTGGCCAAACGGCATTTAATGCTGTTAAAGGTAATTTTGCAAAAAATATAGAAAACAAATTTTTTAATTATGGATCATTGTTAGATACTGATATGATGAGGCTTATGCCTAGCAATGTTGTTATTATTGACATTAAAAACCTTGGGCAAAATGCAAATTGTATTAAATCAACATTATCACTCACCAAGAGTGTTTATAAAAATGGTTCAATGGGTGGATTAAAAGAAATTCTGTTATCTGGAACAGTTTTGATTCCAAATGACAAAAAAGACGTCACGGTTGGTAGTGCTATAGGATTGGCTAAAAGCTCTTTTAAGGGCATTAAAAAAATTATTGTACCAACATATAATTTTGCGGTGGGCAAGTGATTTTGTTACTTGTAAACAGTAGATGCCCATAATAATGGTATCGCTAAATCATAAAAGTTTTAGGAGAAAATTTGCAAGCTGCTAATTATGTTTTAAAGACAAGAGAACTTTTTCTACAACCTAATGAAAGCGTAGTTGTTAAATATATTAGACAATTTTCACCGCTAATAGGCGTGCTGTTTTTTGCCTGGTACTGGTTTAACAATGGCTTTTCGGTGCTAAGTGTTTTGTTGTTTATCATATTGATGATTGCGTTTTTATTCTGGTCTTTATTTGGCGGCAAAACGATTAGATCATCAGATCCGGTAGAGTTTCACTTTTACGATGATCATTTGGTATTCTTTAGACCGATTAGACGCTATAGTTATAGTGCAAGTCGTCAAGAGAAGTATACGATTAATTATTCGGCAATATCAGAATTAACTTATCAAAAAAAGGATAAGCACATTAGAATCTTAGGTGATATACATTTTATATGGCATAAACTAGATGCCAATAACCAGCTGATTGAACCGCCACAACGAGATGAGTTTTTAACAGAATTTGGCTGTTTCTCATGGCTGGCTGATGACGTCGATATCGATTTTGTATCGATCGTTGAGCGGTATACACCAATTAAAGTAACAGTGCATGATTGGTAATTTTATTTAATACTTTTAATACTTTGAATTTCAAATAAACTATTAACATATTCCTGAAAATGTATTATAATTAGTATTATCAATATTGAGATTATAGTACTTAAGGAGCTAGCGTGGAACAGTATCCCAAGAGATTTCAATTTGTTGAATTAGTACCAAAGTTTCGCAATCAGGTATTGGTCGGCAAGATTGTACGCGGCCTTACCGCATTTATTATCGTGATAATGATAATTTTAGTTTTGGTAAACGGTTTTGCGGTGCTAGCGAAAATGCGCTTAACCTCTAAGGTGCTGTTATTTTTATTGGCTGCCGATTTTATTTTTGGCGGCGATCGCTATAAACCGGCGCAGTGTCCGGCTGAAATGCGTTTTGCCGGTCAAGCATTAACTATTGTTAGCCAAAAGCGCTTTGTGAAGGGTCAAAAATATGAGTATGTCCAATTTGCAGTCGACTATACCAATCTGACCGATTGCAAATATGAAAAAAAGAATAATACTTTAAAACTTGCCGGCAATATCAGTAAAAAAAGTCGTCAGATAAACGAAACCGAAGTAACTGAGCAGGACTTAGCTGTCGTGCCCAGTGAATCGATTAGTCAACTGACAATTACCTTTTCTGAAGCGCCGCCATTTGACATTGTAAAAGCGATCGAGCAACAACGTTAGTTTTTCATGTGTGAGGGTGTCGTGAGTAGTAACGAAAACAACTTAAAAGCGAGAGATTTAAATCAACAGGCTGTCATTCTAATGGAGGCCGGTAACGCCGAATTAGCCCAACAGAAATTGGATCAAGCGATTGCACTTGACCCGATGGTGGTTGACAGTTATAAGAACTATGGTGACTATTACATTGCAAAAGAGCAGTATCAAGAGGCAAAAAATGCCTATAAAAAAGCGTTGCTAATTGAAAAACGCGGCGAACTTTACTTTTTGCTGGGAAACGCTTGCTTTTTATTAGACCAATTCGGTGAAGGGGTTGAAAATTATAATTTAGCGATTAGCAATGGCTATGATAACGATGAAATGATGTTTTTTATGGGCATGGCTTATGAAAACACAGGCGATAGCCAGATGGCGATACGTTATTTTAAAAAAGCCTGTGATAAGAATCCGGCTCGGTCAGATTATCAAGTAAAAAAAATATATGCAATGATCGATCAGCAAATGCACGAAGCGGCTGAGCAAGAAGTTGACCATTTAATTGCTAATTCTCCTGAATTATTTGATGGCTATAATTTAAAGACCATATTGTTAATCCAGCGTGGTGCCATTAAAGAGGCAATCGCGTTTACAAAAATGGCAGCCGAAAAGTTTCCGGAAGACGTCGATTTGCGTTTTAATTACGTTAAAACCGTAGCGCTAGGTGGAAACTTAAATGAGTCGCTTGATTTAATTGAAGATACCATCAGATTTAAGTATTATAAGCAATCTGAATACAAATATCTGCTATTAAAGGCACAAATTTGTGCTGAGCAGGGTGAGCTTGATAAAGCAACGCAGGTCTGTGAGCAATGTGTTGCACTTGAGCAAGAGGGCGATTTTTTTAACGAAGTGCGTTTTATGCTGTTAAACCTTTACATTGTCCAGAAAAAGTTTGGCGAAGCCTTGCAGTATGCCGAGGATTTTATTGAATATAAACGTGAAGACACCTATTATTACTCTGCACTGTACTACCGAGCCTTTTGCAAGAAACAACTAGGTGATGTTGAGCAGGCGGTTGCATTATATAAGGATGCTGTATCGTTTTATCGACTAGAAACATTGCAAAATCCGGCGGCGATTGATATATATATATATCGTATCATGGCGCTTAAGGATTTAGAACAATATGAGGATGCCTTAGAATTGAGCGATTTTGTATTGGGCGTCAATAGCGAAGTCGCCGAAGTATATGTTTTACGATCCGATATTTTTAATGCATTGGGCAAAAAGACACTTGCGGAGCAGGCCTTGACCAAGGCCTATCAGTTAAAGCCCGAACTAAAGCCGACTGAATCAGCGAGTTTACCTAAAGCAATCAGTGAACAGGAGGAATAAATGGCACTTTCCAATGAATCAAATACCAGTTTGGCATTTGACACTACTGAACTGCGCTCTTGTGCTGACAAGTATAGCAAAGCAGCCACCGAGTTGCGCACTTTGGCAAAAAATCTAGACAACCTTCTGGTTGAATTAAAAAGTAGCGGTTGGACGACGCCGGCCGGCAGCGCTTTTCACAAAATGGTAAACACCAATTGGCAGACCAATATCGAGCGCTATACCAATTTACTCGACACACTGGAGAATATTATTTTGCAGTCCTGCGCTGACTATGAGTCTTTGGTCAGCGACTATGTCGAACAGGTCGATTTATAATGTGCATTACAGCGAGTGCTGTTGCAATATACAACTTTGAAAGGAGTATCACATGGCAAATATTAGAGTAACACCTGAAACACTTGACCAACAGGGATCTGATTTGGTTCAAAAAGCAGACGATCTCAAAGAAATTTTGGCAGCAACCGAATCAAAGATCAACGAAATTATTGATGGGTGGGATGGTCTTGCCCAGGATGCCTATTACAACATGTATACCGAAATGAAACAAAGTTTAGACCAGTTTCCGGAATTGGTCAGGTCGTTAGGCGAAGGCACTAAAGGTGCTGCTAAGGCTTATGCCGAAATGGATGAGCAACTTCAATCAAGTTTTTCTGGTGCCTAGTTTAATCAGATGATTTTTAGTTGACACGAATGGTTATGATGTTGACATGCTAAGTATACTTTGAGGGCATCCTCAAAGTATACTTTTTAGCATTTTTAAAATTTGATTGTGTAAAACCAGGGGTGATGCATCTGACTAGTCGCTACAAGTTAATAAGGCGCTTAGCCCACGGGGCTATCAGCAGGGTATATCTTGTGGTTGATAGGCACACGGCAGAGCAGGCCGTGCTTAAATTGATAGATTTATCTGCATATCAGGGCGATACAAAGTTTAGCGAAGCCGCTATATTAGAGAGACTAAACCATAAGGCGATACCACGACTGCAGCACTTTTATATCGATAGCACCAACAAACAGGCTTGCCTGTTGCTGCCCTATATTGAAGGCAGCAATTTGGAACTTTTTAGCAAGCAAAAAGGCAATTGTGATTTTTCTGCGGCACATAATTACTTTTGCCAGTTGGTAGAAATACTTTGTTATATACAAAAAAAAAGAATTGTGCACCGCGATATTAATCCTGCCAATGTAATGATTGATGGTGAGCAGAAATTGTGGCTAATTGATTTTGGCAGTGCTTGTGTGCTTGGGCAAAAGGCGCGTCATGCTGCGACCAGAGCATTTGCCGCGCCGGAATTAATTAATGAAAATAAAGCGGATTTTCGCTCAGATATATATTCTTTAGGAAAACTAATGATTGCCTTAATTGGTGAGCAGAATTATAATATGTTTGTTAAACAAATGAATTATTCTGTGGTTAATAAAAAACACTTGAGTTCTAACGATAGACTTATTGAGATTATCATGCGTTGTGTACTAGATGATCCGGATCGACGTTATCAAACAGCTGCCGCGTTATCAGCTGCACTAAAGTGTGAATAAGTGGACGCGTCTATAGCAGAAGAAAAAGGGGAAAGATTATGTTACTAAAATGTGAAAAGTGCAATATAGAGTATAGTGATGCCGAATTCTGCGAACAATGCGGCCAAGCGCTAGTACAAGTCGATCAGGCCGACGATGATGCAGGCATCGCTGCAATCGATGTGACGTTGCCAATTTCAGACGAGGATGGTGCTGTGGTGGCGCAATCACCAACTGATAACGCTATCGATAATGCAGACCAGGATGCAGCGATGTCATCCTTGCTAGATGAGATATATGACTATGAGCATGAAGTTGCCAATAATGAAGGCTTAGCAGACGCCGAAGGTGAAGTCGCCGATTATTGGTCGAGAACTGAAGATTTAGCGGTAAAACAGGCCAATGATTCGAAAACTGCGGACAAGGGTTCTGATGATCAAACCGAGGCGGCCGGTGTTGTTAATAGTTCAACCGATTTGGGTGAGGATAATGCTGACGACCGCAAAAAGAAAAAGAAATTTTTCTGGCTAATGCTGCTTTTATTATTACTGTTTTTGATAGCCGGTTTGTTCCTGTGGATTTACCGGGGGGCTTTATTTAACAAGGGTCAAGCAATTGATCAAACTAACAGTGACATTAACAGTAATTCAGATATCTCGTCTAACACAAATAATGATGTACAGCAAACAGGAATCGACGATGATATCGCTTTTGTCGAGCTGGGCGAAAAGCTCGGTCAAGACATTGTACTAATTGACGAGTCGATTAAACAGTTGCATGATGAAAATGGCCTGCCGGCCTATACGACATCACGAAATGGGCAGGTTTATTCACTAACTTTACAAAAATACTTAAAGATGGCTGATCTTGACATTAGCAATTTGTCAAATTCAAACGGACTCTTTGCCAGTGCTGACGGTCTTTGCATTGGTCAAATGGTCGACGATCAATATCAGTATATCTGCTATAATGCTGAATCAGGTGTTGCTAAATTAGAATCCACTGACGATATGCAGAGCTTTTTACAGGAAATCAATTTTCAAAAGCCCGAGCAAAGTCAGGTGGCCTTGTTAGCGGAAGGCGACGAAGACAGAACGCAGATAGCGACCGTATTGGTTGAGACAGCCGCTAACGCAGACAGTATAATTTTTCGTTATTTGGCAAGTGATGGTCAAAATGCCTTTGCTATCTGGTCGGCGAGCGATGATTATCAAGCGATCAAATACAGCTATTTGCAAAGGGATGCATCTGCAGTTTGGCAGCTCAAAAAGCATTATCAACAAGGGGTTGATCTAAATACCATTATCGCAGAGTTGGATGCAATTGAAGGCAGTAATTTAGGCGTTTTAGCACCACTTAATCCGGTAGATTTTAATATCATGCCCTATCAGCAAGAGGCACTTGATCAAATTGTCGTTTATTTGAGGACGCGCCAGATGGTCACCAGCTCGGCTGAGCTAGTATTTTTTTCAAGAATAGATGACAATGCTTATTTAGAGTTTAATGATGGAACGCGGTTGTTAATTTTGTTCCAGAATGATTCATTGACCTCATTTGATGATATAGTCGTCTTTGAGAGCAATCAGACGAATCAAACTTATATTGAGCGCTTAAAGCCACTTGCAAATTATGGTGGATACTATCCTTTGCACGTCTTTATTCAGCGTTAGTTTGAGAAAAAAATCAAGATAAAGTTATGTGTGTAAAAAAGAAAAGTTACCACAATAAAAAATATCATCCAAAAAATTAAAAACATCTTAACATTTCTGCCGAAATATAGTATAATGGTGTAAAGTATGTATATAAGAGGTTGGTGTTATACTATAAAATATACTTATAACAGTTTTTAGTTCTGACAATGTATAAGGCTAGCCGAATTTTGTGGAAAACAGAAAAATAGAAAGAGTTTCTGCAAAAATAAGCTTAACACAAAAAAGGAGATTTAATTATAACAGTAAAAGGGGAAAAATTATGTTGCTAAAATGTGAACATTGCAATATCGAGTACAGTGGTGCTCGCTATTGTGGACAATGTGGGCATAAGCTAGTGGAGATTGAGCAAGCCGCTGAAGAAACCGAAATCGCCGAATCAGAAACATTATCTTCCGAATCGAGCGAGGCCGTTTCAGCGGCTGTTGGAGTTTTAAACGAACCGGATGAAACTATCGAAACGGCGGAGCATTTACAATTCGAGTCAAGTGAAGATGCTAAGGCTGATGAGTTGGAGCCTGTAGAGCCAAGTGCGGAAGCCGCCGCGGTTGAAATAGAGCAACCGGAGTCAAGTGAAGATACTGAGGCTGATGAGTTGGAACTAGCTGAGTCAAGTGAAGTTGCTGAGGCCGATGTGCTGGAACTAACCGAGTCAACTGAAGTTGCTGAGGCTGATGAGTTGGAGCTATCCGAGTCAACTGAAGTCGCTCAGGCTGATGAGTTGGAGCTAACCGAGTCTGCCGAAGTTGCCGAAGCTGTTGATCAGGCGCTTCCGGAGTCAACTGAAGTTGCTGAGGCGGTTGATCAGTTACTAGTTGAATCGAATGAAACGATCAAATTAATTGATGAAACAGCGGTTGGGTCAAATGAAATCAACAGTACTAAGGATGAGTCAAGCGGTGTTTTTGGCGAGGTGGATTCAAGCGAGCAAAGTGGTAGTGTTAATAAGTCGCCCGATGGCATTGTGATGGTCAGAGAGTCTTTGTTTATCAGCAAAGATAGTGATACAACTACTGAAAGGCCGTTACTTAATGCTGAAGAAGCATTTAAAATTGATGATGTTTTTGCAGTAGTTGATGATGACGAGTTGATCGATGATGCAACGACTGATAGTGAACCGTCTGCCGTTTTACCAGAAAACAGTTCACCAGATGACAGGCCAATAATCAGTATAGATGAAGTGATCGATGTTATCGATAAACCATACAAAAAAGATGGCGAAGACGATGAAGTAAAACGTTTAGTTGAAGAATCTTTGCGCAGCAAGGTTGATGCTGATAATTCAGCTGTAACTAAAATGGACGACGATGTCGCGGCTATATCTGAGGCTGACACTCGACCTGCGTTGCCAAAAGATGAAACCGTAATAGATTCTTTGTTAGACCAAATATATCAAAGTGAGTCTGATACTGTTAATTGCGATCACATTGCAGATCAAGAAATTGCTGAAAACAGTTCAAGTGATGATGATTTATCGGCGCTTATTGCCGCTAAAGTAGCGGCTAAAACAGCTTTTGATGAGCAGTAT
>PDWJ01000367.1_pt1 | contig 77361 bp, 69 predicted proteins | sample 1430881 | NCBI WGS metagenome assembly PDWJ01 (sample SAMN01162460, study PRJNA174530) | Oral metagenome, whole genome shotgun sequencing project. | biome: Marine environment; feature: Marine mammal; material: Swab sample of the gingival sulcus; isolation source: swab sample of gingival sulcus...
CCGTCACTGGCCGTTACCAAAAGCGTTGAAAACGGTATTGGCATGGGCATGGCAACCACCTTTGTTCTGGTGTTCTCCAACCTGTTGATCTCCATGTTGCGGAATGTGATTCCATCCAAGGTCAGAATTGCCTGTTACATTGTTATCATCGCCACCTTTGTTATCATTGTTGAGTTGATGATGCAGGCATTCACCTATGAACTGTTTCTCAAACTGGGTATATTTATCCCGCTCATTGTTGTGAATTGTATTGTTCTGGGCCGGGCCGAAGCCTTTGCCTCCAAGAACACCCCCATCATGTCCATTGCCGACGGCCTTGGCATTGGCCTGGGTTTCACCCTCTCTTTGGCAACCCTGGGTGCGGTCAGAGAATTGTTGGGCGCCGGCACCATCACCATTTGGGGCGGTAACCCGGTATTTGACATCACAACCATTGCGGCAGGTTTCGAGCCCTTTGCCTTCATGCTGGAAGCACCGGGCGCCTTTATGGGCCTTGGGCTGCTGCTGGCACTCATGAACCTCATCCCGAGCAAGTAAAGGAGATCTTCAATGGAATTTTTTGAACTCGCCATCGGATGTATCTTCATCAACCCTGCTCCAAACCTTAGATGTGGTCTATCTTAGAACGGTGGCCTTTATTCTGGTCATCGCGTCTCTGGTTCAATTTGTGGAGATGTTCTTGAAAAAAAGCATTCCAGGACTCTATGCGGGGCTGGGCATCTTCCTGCCGCTGATCACCACCAATTGTGCGGTCATGGGAACCTGTCTGTTGAACATTTCAGCAGAGTACTCTTTTGTTAAGGCGGCGGCCGCCTCATTTTTCTATGCGTTAGGGTTTGCCTTGGCACTGGTCCTGTTTGCCGGTGTCAGGGAACGAATTAACCTGGCCCGCGTACCCAAGCCCCTCCAGGACACCTCCATTGGGCTTGTCACTGCGGGAATGATTGCATTAACGTTTACCGCGTTTAAAGGTATGGTTTAAGCGCAGGGAGTTGGGTGAAAAGACACTCCCATTGACGAAACACCGATTTGCAGCTTAGAATAATTAAATTATGATATAACGGCCACGGGCCGTCCTGGGTCTTATCGATACCCAGGACGGCCCACAACAAAACAAGAAAGTAATTCAGTAAGTTACTGAGACTTTCTTATAAAAGGTGATCTTATGCTTTCAGCGTTATTGTTCATGCTATGTATCGGGGCGGTGTGCGGCATCGTACTCAGCCTTGCATCTAAGGTCTTCTATGTATACGAAGATCCCAGAATTGCCCAAGTCGAAGCCAATCTGGCCGGCGCCAACTGCGGGGGCTGCGGATTTGCCGGATGCTCGGCAGCTGCCGAAGCCATTGTTTCGGGCAAAGAACCCCCGTCCCTTTGTATTATCAACTCAAAAGAAGGCATTGAAGCCGTGTCTCAAATCATGGGCGTGGATGCCGGTTCTGCGGAACCGCCACTGTCCTACAATATGTGTGAAGGCGGCAATCGTGCCGCAGATAAATACCATTATATGGGGGTTTCCTCATGCAAGGCCATGGCCGTGGTGTTTGGCGGCAAACGCGTTTGCGGCGTAGGCTGCATCGGCTTAGGGGACTGCGTAAAAGCCTGCCAGTTTGGCGCAGTTTACATGGGGCCGGACGGCCACCCCGTTGTCATCGAAGACAAATGCGTGGGTTGCGGTGCCTGCCAAAAGGCATGCCCCAAGGACATCATTGAAGTCAAAACCCTGACCGAAAAACTGATGAAGTTCAACCAGAAACACGATCCCTTGGCCCCATGCGCACAGACCTGCCCTGCAGAAATCAATATTCCCAGATATATCAACCAGCTTAAAAACGGCCAATATAAGGAAGCGGTACAGACCATCCGCATGCGCAATCCCCTGCCCTTGTCCTGCGGCCGTGTCTGCCCCCACCCTTGCGAGAATGAATGCCGACGCGGTATTGAGGACGAACCGGTTTCCATCAACCAGCTCAAGCGTTTTGTGTCCGATTATGAGATGAACAGCGGCTCAAGAATCCCCATCACGTGCGCGCCGGATACCGGTAAAAAGGTGGCGGTTATCGGCGGCGGCCCGGCCGGCCTGTCTTGCGCATTTTTCCTCCGGCGAATCGGCCATCAGGTGGATATTTTTGAAGCCATGCCCAAACTCGGCGGTATTATCCGATATGGTATTCCCGAATACCGGCTGCCCAAAAAGGTGCTGGACTGGGAAATCCAAGGCATTCTCGACCTGGGTATCCAGGCCTTTACCCATGTCAAATTTGGTGAGGATTTTGGACTGGGCTCCTTGATGGCCGCCGGATATAATGCCATATTCATGGGCATTGGTGCCTGGAAAGATTACGCCCTTGGCATTGAAGGTGAAGATCTGGACGGGTGCTATAAAGGCATTGACTGGCTCCAGAGATTTTCCAGCGGCCAGGACATGAAATTGGGCAAAACTGCGGCCATCGTGGGGGGCGGTAACTCAGCCATCGACTGCGTTAGAACCTTGGTACGCCTTGGTCTTGAAAAGGTCTACATTGTTTACCGAAGGACCCGGAATGAAATGCCGGCCAATGAAGTGGAAATTGTTGCAGCCGAAGAGGAAGGCATTGAATTTGTATTCCTTGCCGCACCCACCCGGGTCATTGGCGACGAAGACGGTAAAGTAAAGGGCCTTGAATATCTTAAAATGGAATTGGGCGAGCCCGATGCCTCAGGTAGAAGACGGCCAGTCCCCATTGAAGACTCTGAAACGGTACTTGAGGTGGATATGGTCATTTCAGCCATCAGTCAGGCCCCAGACCCCTCGTTTAAAGATAATGATCCCCATGTGCGGATGAATGATCTGAAAATGACCCGCTGGAATACCATTGACAGTGATCCGGCGACCTTGCAGTCTTCGATTCCCTATATCTTTACAGGGGGTGATGTGGCCACCGGCCCTGCCCTGGTGATCGATGCCATTGGTGGTGGACGGCGCGCAGCCCGCTCCATTGACCTCTTCCTGAAAGGCAAACCCGTTGAACCGCCGAAGGATTCTCTGCAAAACAAACGGATTCATGAGTCTATTTTTACAAAGGTAGATGGGATTCGTCCCATCCCGCGGGCAAAAATGCCTGAAATTCCTGTAGAAGATCGTCTGGATTCCATGATTGAGGTCGATCTTGTCCTCTCAGAAGAAGCCGCACACAAAGAAGCAGATCGGTGTCTGAACTGCTGCCGGATCTGTTACAATCCAGATACAGACTTCCCCATTGCAAAATAAGAACGCATTGAAGATCTGTCCGGCATCTTGCCGGACAGATCTTTTTTATTTGGCAAGAAAAGACCCCCGTGACACGCGAAAAAAGCAACACCTGTGAAACGCCAAAGGGCCCTCAATGGATTAAACTGCTGATCCTGATGCCTGGTGGCATACTCTGCATCCTGGCTGCGGTTGCCTGTGGGGGGGCGTACCTGTGGATGAACGCATTTATCACCACACCGGCCAATATCAACGGCAAGCCCAGGGTCTTCATAGTTTCCAGGGGTCAGGGCATGGGGACCATTGCCAGAAACCTTAAAAGGGCTGGCCTCATCACCGATGATCTAAGATTTAAACTCTATGCCCGATATAAAAAATCAACCACCCGGGTCAAAACCGGTGAATATGAACTCTCTTCGTCCCAGTCTCCTGGAAAAATTCTTTCAACCCTGATTTTAGGCAAGGTCAAACTCCACCGCTTCACTGTACCTGAAGGGCTGAACATGGACCAAACCGCCCGTCTTGCACAGGAAAAAGGCTATTGTTCGGCCAGTCAATTTCTGGCCTTATGCAAGGATACCGCATTTATCCGGGAACTGGACCTGCCCGGTACCACCTTAGAAGGGTACCTCTACCCAGATACCTATTTGTTCCCAAAGCAAACCGCCTGCAAACAGCTTATTGAAAAAATGGTGTCCACCTTTAAAACGGTATTTACCCCGAAATGGCAGGCAAGGGCGTCGGAACTTGGATTTACCCCCCATGAGATTGTCATTTTGGCCTCCATCATTGAAAAAGAGACCGGCACTGCATCAGAGCGGCCTTTGATCGCATCGGTATTCCACAACCGATTAAAGAAAAACATGCGCTTGCAAAGCGACCCCACAGTGATCTACGGTGTGGATGATTACCACGGACGTATCCGGTACAAACACCTGCGTCGGCAGACCCCATACAACACATATCAAATCAAAGGACTACCCGCAGGCCCCATTGCCAACCCTGGTGCAAAGGCCATTGAGGCGGCGTTGTATCCTGTCAAAAGCAATTACCTGTTTTTTGTTTCAAAGAACGATTCAACCCACAAGTTTTCCACCACCCTCAAAGACCACAACCGGGCCGTAAAAAAATATCAACTCAATAAATGACCCTGCTCCGATATGCGGGGTGCTTTCTGGGTGCTGGACAGGCTTAATCCCTGAATTGCTTCAGGTGAACAATAATCGCACCGCTTTTCGATTTTTTTGGGCCCTCCCACTGGTAGTTGAGCACGATATTCTCGGTTTTAAGGGTCTTGAGCAGATCTTCAATCACATTGGGTAACACGGGCCCATCTTCAGAATGACGCCCTTTTCCCACAATGATACGCAGGGTAAAATATCCTTGTTTTTTAGCGGTGGTGATAAACGCACGCGCCTTAATCTCAGCACCGATGGCAGTAAAGCCGTGGAGGTCCAGATTCTTTTCCGGGCCGGGGTATCTTTTCAACCGCCGTTTTAAAGGCATGGGCTTAGGTTCATGACGGGATGGTTTGCGGGCTTTAAAGGCGTCTTCCAGCAGTTGCTCAAAGGCTTCGGGACTGATATCTTCCAGTAGGGGTTCCTCTTTTGCTATCACCGATGATGCACCCGTCCCGCAGCCCCCCTCATCAAGGGCATCATCTTCAGCCAGGAACAGGGCTTCACAATCGTCTATCAAGGGTATGCCATGCTTATTTTTTCGATAAAATTTCTTAGTGTTATTCATCCCAATACCTTATCCCAGCCGACACACTTTTTCAAGATGAGCAGGGGGTGAATGGATTGACTTTGGATAACCATCCTGGTATTGTCCTCGCCATGAATATTGGCACCATTGTAGAATATATAGACCAGCAAAAAATTATTTCAGCGGTCATTCTCAGCGAGAAAAAAGGCAAGCTTCGACTGCTGAATGAAAACAGCCGCGAAGTGAATTTTTCAGAGAAGCGGCTGTCCCATGTGTCGGATGCCGTGATGGATACCGGGCTGTCCAAAGTGGCCATGGTGACCCACTTAAAGGAAGTGACCGCCAGCCGCAAAAAATTGTCTGAATCTATCAATATCAAGGATCTGTGGGAAATCCTCCATGAAGAACCCGAGGAGATTGATATTTCCGCCATGACCCTTTTCTGTTTTGATCCGCCCTTAACACCAGACCACGAAGCTGCGGTGATTCGGGCATTCTTCAATGACCGCCTCTATTTCAAATTCAATAAACTGATTTTCCTGCCCTATAGCCAGAATCAAGTGGAGCAGCGAAAGCGCCAGATCAGAGACGCAGAACGCCGAGAGGCGATGATCACCAAGGGGGCAGCCTGGCTGACCCGGCTGCAGAACCAGGATCAACTGCCAGTGGCACCAGACGATCAGATCATTGAGATCCTTAAAGATTACTATTTATTCGGCAATGATGCGCCCCAAGCCGCCACAGCCAAACAAATGATCAAAAAATCTGGGCTGAGTGTGGTGGATCAGCTTTTCAATCTCTTTGTAAAAGCCGGTATCTGGGAGGTTGATGAAAACATTGATCTGCTCACGTTGCAAATCCCTGTGACCTTCTCTGACAGGGAGCTGGATCAAACGGAGCGTCTGTGCCACACCATCACCCATTTCCTTGACGACCCCAATCGAAAAGACCTGACCCACCTGCCGTTAATCACCATTGATGGCCAATCCACCCAGGACTATGACGATGCCATCAGTCTTGAAACCACGGAAAACGGGTATTGTCTGGGGATCCATATCATCGACGTCGGGGCCTATATCCAAGATGGGGATCCCCTTGACTTGGCCGCACGCGATCGGGCCTCTTCCATTTACATGCCCGACGACAAACTGCCCATGCTTCCCCAGCGACTGTCCGAGGATCTGTGCAGCCTTAAAGAGGGGCAGCACCGCCCAGCCATCTCCACTCTGGTTCATATGAACCGGTTCTTTGAGGTACTGGATTACCAGATCGTACCATCGGTCATCAAGGTGCACCAGCAGATGAGCTACACCGAGGCCAACCTGCTCAACGGTAAAAATGATCCCATCACCAGCCTGTACAAAATCGCCACCCTCCTCAGGGATAAACGCCTTAAGGCTGGCGCGATTCAGATCACCCTGCCGGAGGTCAATGTCTGGCTGGAAGATAACAAAGAGATCCGTTACGCAAAGGTTGACCGCGAAAACCCCTCCCGGATGCTGGTATCTGAAATGATGATTCTGGCCAACTCCCTGATGGCTGAATTTTTAAGTAATAATGATATGCCCGCCGTATTCCGCTCCCAGGCCCCACCCAAACAGCGTATCATCAAAGGTATTGAAACCGCTCTCATGCCCAATTTTTTGCAGCGCAAGCAATTGAGCCGAGCCATCATCAACACCCACCCAGACCCCCACGCCGGTTTAGGGGTAAAGGCCTATGTAACGGCCACCTCTCCCATTCGCAGATATCACGACCTGCTTACCCAACGTCAGATCAAAGCGGTTTTGGGAATTGGATCGCCCTACTCCCAAAAAGCCCTGGACGACATTCTCCAGGCAGTCTCCATCCCAATGGCCAATACCAGCCGGGTCCAATGGGCCAGAAAGCGCTATTGGCTGATCAAATACCTTGAAGGTATGCGGGGTGAAACATATGAAGGGCTGATCCTTGATTCTTACCGAGACCATTACAATGTGCTGCTCAAAGAGTTCATGATGGAAGCCCGCCTGCCCACTGCCGGTCTCAAACTCAAAATCGGGGACCTGATTTCCGTAACCATCCAGCACGCCGACGCCCGCCGCAACCAGCTCACCTTATTTACCGTCTAACTTTTTTTACCTCAATACCGTTACACTATTTGAATCTCATCACACATATTCGAATTCAGTTGATAAATTGATTGGGCATATGTTATGTTTCTGCTGTAATTATTTAACGAGCGTAGATAAACGATGCTGGAAATAAGGCAAGAAGCTTTTTCGGAACTGACACGGGAACATTTTTATTTTCGGTTACGACAGTTTATAATTGAACAGTCACCCCACCCTAAGATGCAAACAGCTATCCAGAGCCCCCAGATATGGCGTTCGAAGTGGAATGAATTTTGGGATGGTCTAAAAAATAAAAGCGAATACCATTCAGCCATACGATTAACCTTTATCCTTGCTTGTGAATGTGAAGATTTAGATATGTATACCATTCTGGCTACTAACGAACAATTGTCCGATGAGGAATTTAAAATGAAACAATTCCTTTCGGATAATGATTATATAAAATTCTCGGCCTTTGACTTTTAACCCGGTTCGCATATGAAGACGCACAAAAGAATGGATCCATGTAATGCCGTTATTCTCTCGTACAGATAAGCCATCCGCCTGTTCAAGTTGTAAATCCTCATGTGTTGAAAAAAAAGAAGCGGATGACGCATTATCGCAATCCTACGCCGACACCATTAAAAAAGTCCTCGGCAAATCGGTGAATGCCTCAGCTACTGAAAAATCCTCTAACGAAGGACAGGCATATATGTATTCAGCCGATGCCTCCAAATGCAAAACCATGGCATACCGCCTTGAAAACGAAGGGGTTCTAAATCGATTTAATAGATACCGCCAGGCCCTCCCCTATGCTCGGGCAGCAGAAGATTTAAATGGCCTTGGTGATGAACCGGACAGTGAAAAAAAACAAATAGAGCGGCTAAAAAAGTGTTTGACCAAATTACCCGATACCGGAAGGGAACTTAGCTTGGCCCTAAATCTACCCGAGGGAACCATTAAGGATGAGGATCTGCGCAATGACACTACAGGATTTCGGGCTGCCGTCTACCGATCTGAGACCAACGGACAATTAATCCTGGTGGCCAGAGATACCCAACCCCAATCATTGGTAGATTGGAAAACCAATACGGACAATGGTCTAGGGCGTGATACCGCCCAATATGAATCCATGCGAGAGATTACAAGTATACTGAGCAAAAAAGGCGTTTCTTTCGATATCTCCGGCTATTCCAAGGGAGGGGGGCTGGCCCAGGAGGGCGGTTTGGTATCTACGGATTCAAAGGTTATGGTGTTTAACAGTGCAGGCCTCCACAATGCATCCCTATCCCGCACTGGACAAAGCTCTTTTGACGATCTGGCTTCCAGGACCCAATCATTCAATGCAAAGGGGGATTTTTTAACCTTTATGAATAATACTGAAGATCCGAAACAGCAGATCGCTAATGCTCGCTTTTTAAGAAATGAATTGGCCGGAGATGGTTTTATGGTTAAGCCTCTGAAAATAAAATACCGAAATCCGGAAATGAAAAAAGCCAAAGAAGAGGCTTGGGTTAAGGCCTATCAGGAAACTTTTATAAACGCCAATTATTGCTATTATGGAGAGTTTTATCCCCAGTTGTACTATAAAAATCCAGATCCCAGTTTTTCAGATGCGAAGAGGAAGTATATAGGCGGTCTTGATCAAATGATCGCTGATGCGGAGAAAAAACAAAAAAAAAGAGAAGCCTTTCGTTTATTTCCACCTGTTCGGTCCTACCAGGTGGAAACAGTACCCAATTCCATCCCTTGGTATAATTGGGAAAATAAAGTGGAAAATGATAATCCCAATCTGGCAAAACTCATCCAGCATCTTATCAGTAATGTAACCAGCGGTCTCGACAAGACAATTGACGAAGACAAAAAAGCCATGAAAAAATTTGTAAAGGAATGCGGTTGATGCAAAGGTCTTGGGGCCAAGTCCTCCTCATCTTTTGTTCACTGCTTTTATTGGGTAATCGGGAATCAGAAGGTAAAAAAATGAAATATTTCGGCCAGGCGCCAAAGGCAGTACAACTAGAGAACGCCATAGAAAACGATGATGCGAAAGGGGTCGCTCAAGCCATCTTTCAGGGGGTGAATCCAAATACGAAAGGGTTGTACGGTGTAACTCCTATTATCATGGCGGTTGGTCAATTAAAAGCGCAGGCTGCCTCCGAATTGCTGCGCTTGGGCGCAAACCCCAATACCACTGATGATGAAGGGGATAATGCCGTCACACTTGCAGTCAGGGCATATAAAAAAAAACCAAAGCTACTGAAAATGGTAATGGACTCAGGCGGCAATCCGGACATTTTATTTCCAGACAATACCCCTGTCATTGAATACTTTTTGAATGGCCGAGAATATGAAGGAGCGAGGTATCTTATAGACTCTGGCGCCAATATTGACGCTCGGACTCGGGCAAAGCGTCCTTTGATTATCAGCCATGGTCTACGGGAAAACTGGGACGTTGTCTGGACGCTGCTTCAATTTGGTGCGAAGTATGACTATCCCCATGAAGCCTTTACATGGCAGGACATCTTCTCAACCCCCGATACCACGCCACCAGACTCACCTCTTTGGCCTTTCAAGGTCAAAGCTTGGAAATTTCTTAAGGAGAACAAGCAAATCGTACCTAAAAACATTGAGGCGCTGGTGGGGCAAAAATATTTGGATTACATAGAAAAAAAGGGGATTCCCCACCAGGAACTTGATCCGGAAACAGATCAATAAAGAATCCGACCCCTGAGGGGCCCCGGTATTGAATTATCCCCTTAAAAGTGAGACGGGCAATTGCGGATTTCCAGGGATTGTTTTTTATATGAAAGTCTGTGTAACTCACTCAGATCTTTCAATTTTTGTTGTGGGCTGAGCCTTGGTGTCGATAAGACCCAAGGGCGGCCCGTGGCCGTTGCAGGGGCGGCCCGTGTCCGTTATATAGGGCGGAAGTATATCAGATAAAAAAGGCAAGTTTACAATTTTATGTGTTGCTGTCGTGATAACTATTTTATTGTTTTTGATTGCCCAACTGATTTACAAAACAACCCCACCACATTTCTGACAAACAGGGCGATACCGTCATGCACGTGGGGAGGATTTTTTCTCAAGGTAATTGATTCCCATGGATAATGAGAAGGTCAGGATAAAATAAAGCAGGGTGACTGTCACCCAGACTTCAAAGGTTAAAAATGTGGCTGCCATGACTTCCATTCCCTGGAACGTCAACTCCTGAATAGAAATCACTGATACAATAGCAGAGTCTTTGATGGCGGAAATAAATTGGCCGGCCAGGGGAAAGGCCACGTTCCTGATAGCCTGGGGCAAAATGATCAAGCGAAAGGTCTGGGTGCTGGAAAGTCCTATGGAATATGCGCCTTCCCACTGCCCCGCAGGAAGCCCCAGGATACCGCCCCTGACAATCTCACAAATATATGCGCCTTCATAAAGCCCTAAAGCCGCCACCGCAGATAGAAAGGCGTTGAGTCTGCCGGCATCGGCCAGCATCCAAGATACCGCATGCTGTACCCCTTCAGGCTGTTCTCTCAGCCACAAATCCAGCCCCAACACATCTAGAAATTGGCTGGACACAAAATAATAAAAAAGGATCAACAGCACCAGGGATGGAATATTTCTCACCCCCTCCACATAGGTCCGGCTCACAAACCGCTGAAATCCGTCGCCCCGGGCGCCCATGATACCCGTCACCGTCCCCAAAACAAAGGCCAGCACAGTGGCCCAAAGACTGAGCTTAAGGGTTGTCAAGAAGCCGCGGGTCAGGAGATTGGGCACCAGTGTTCCGGTATCTGGGTCCATGTAGAAAAAATATTGGGGGATCGCCCCCCAGTTCCACTCATAGGCCAGCACCGATCCCATGCGGGAGATAAAAAAAGCGATGGCGGCAATGACCAGGGTCAGTGCCGCCGCATCCACAAGGGTAATTTTATTTGAGGGTTTATTGAACAAGATTTTCCCAGTCTTTGGTTTTAAACCAATAGTCCTGGCGTTCTTTGAGGAAGCCGGATTCCTGGTTGATCAAAATCCAGTTGTTAAAATAGTTCAGGGCGTCATAGTCCCCTTTGCGCAAGGCAAAACCAATGGGTTCCCGGGTAAAATTCTCCTTTAGGGGTACAAACAGCTTTTTGGGAAACTTCAAGGCATGGAAGGCGGGCATGGGGGCTGAAGAGACCACCGCATGGACCCGGCCCAGGTTCAGCTCCTGAAGGGCCTGACTTTCATTTTCAAACATCTTGAAACTTGCCTTGGGCATATATTTTCTGGCCGCCTGCTCCGCCGTGGTCCCCATACGAACGGCAATGACCACGCTGTCCTTATTAAAATCATCTATACTTGAAAAGCCTTTGGCCTTTTGGCCATGGGCCACCATGGACATGCCCGAATATTCATAGGGAATGGTAAAATTCACTTTCAGATTCCGCTCCGGAGTAATCCCCATTCCTCCAATAATCACATCGAACTTCCCTGTCATCAGTGCCGGGATAATGCCAGACCAGGCTGTGGGGACAAATTCAACCTTGACCCCCATATCGGCGGCCAGTTTTTTGGCCACATCAATTTCAAACCCAATGAGATTACCTTTTTTATCCTTCATGGCCCAGGGAACAAAGGTGGACATCCCCACCCGAAGCACCCCCTGCTTCTGGATTTTTTCGATCACACTTTCCCGGGAAAGGGCTGTCCCGGTTTCACCGGCAAATGCGGTGCCGGCAACCAGTATACATACCAAACACGCAATTAATACTTTTTTCATTCTGTTCTCCTTTTTCATTAAGTTGTTATGAAAAAACGCTTTAAATCCATCCATCTCTTTCAAAATTTGTCCGGGTCAAGCCCCTGAAGAATTCTGGTCGGTATTTGGCGCAGTTAAAGGCCGAACTTCATCCGGACCTCCAGTTTTCTAATCAAAAACGACAGGCTTGCCGTTATAACAAGATAGCAAATCGCCACGGCAAACCAGATTTCAAAGGTTAAAAAGGTTTCAGATACGATTTTCTGGGCCTGCATGGTCAGATCATAAATGGAAATGGTGGACACCAGCGCCGAATCCTTGATCAGAGAAACGCTCTGCCCCGCCAGCATGGGCAGGGTCGTCCTCAGCATCTGGGGAAAAATCACCTTATAATAGATCACAGGCTGAGACAGGCCAAGACTCATGGCCGCCTCAGTCTGTCCCTTGGGGATTCCCAGTACGCCGGAACGGATAATTTCTGAAGCATAGGCGCCTTCAAACAGGCTCAACGCCCATACCGCCGACCAGAAGGCCGATATATCCAGTACCGGAGAAATCACAAAATAGATCATAAAAATCTGTATGAGCAAGGGGGTGTTTCGGATGGTTTCCACATACACCCAAGCCAGTAGTCTCAGCACTGGAAAAGGAGACAGCCTTGCCACGGCAGACAGCCCGCCCAATAACAGAGATAGGAGCAAACCGACGCCAGAGATTTTCAACGTCACAATCAATCCCTGCGTCAGCAACCCAGGTCCCCATCCATCGTCACCTGAAATCAAAAAATAGTTTGGAATACGATACCACTGCCAATGGTATTCCAGCCCCCGGTAACCGATAAAAAGTACAGCGGCCACAAAAGCCATAAAAATCAGGGATTTGATCTGGTTGCGCCGTGGATACATCCTATTCCTTTTCAGGTCGATCCTCAAAAAGGTAAGCCATACCATGAATAGCACCAATCTACAACCCTCAACCTAAGAATCAAATCCCCATGAACGCCAAAATGATCAGGCCGCACAGTGGCCTCTCCCAGACGCCAACTATGTAATTTTTTCTTCAAAAATTGACAAAATTCTATTCTTGTGTTTTCAATAGACGGTTAACGCATCACACAATGAAAGGACCGAATGGGGTTGCATCGGTCTTTCACATAAATGGAATCGTTAAAATGAGTGACAGGCTGAATTTACCATCCAAATCGGACATACAACAGACGCTTAAAATAGATCGGAATAATCTTCCCTCCTTTCCCCAGGCCGTGGCAAAACTGCTGGAGACCACCAGAGATGACAGTGGCTCACTGGAAGACATTTCTAAAATCATAGAAACCGATCCTGGTATTTCTGCACGAATTCTTGAACTTGTAAACTCTGCCTATTACGGCCTCGCCCGAAAAATTACGACCCTTTCCGATGCCGTGATCCTCCTCGGGCTGGATGAAATTAAAAAAGTGGCACTGGAACTGTCTATTTTCGACGCGATGTTCAAAAAAGGCCAGTCTGCTGAATTTGACCGGCTGCTATTCTGGCGGCATAGCATCGCCGTGGCCGTCCTGAGCATGGAACTGGCAAAAGAGACGGGGCATGCCAACCCAGAAGAGGCATATATTGCAGGGCTTCTCCATGATGTCGGTAAAATATTTTTGGATCTACAGGGCAGAACCGATTACGGTACATTCATCCTGGAACTGTCTACCGCCACAGACCTTGTGATCGAAAAGGAACGTCAAGTCATTGGGTTGGGCCATGACGATATCGGCGCCTATTTTTGTGCCCAATGGAACCTGCCGGAACGACTGGCACTTGTTGTTAAATACCACCACCAGCCCTTTGCCCACCTGAAACTGACAGATGAAGAAAAACAGTTGATTGCCATTGTATCCATGGCAGATTTCCTATGCTGGACCCAGGGCATGGGTTCCTTTGACTTTATTCGTCCACCGATTCTGGTACCTGAAGTGGAAGCCTATGTAAATCCAGACAAGGTCGATGTAATAAAATGTATCACTGCGATGAATACGGAAGTGGAAAGCATCTCTGAATTTTATAAATTTGTATTCCCATCGGTGAATCAGCTCAAGGAAAATCTGCTCTGGGCCAACCTCAAACTTTCCAAAGCCAACACCAAATACTATTTTCAATCAGATCCCCAGGCTGTCCCCCCTCAAAACGATCCAGGCTCGCCAAAATCTCTGGTTCAGGATCTGGACCTTGAAATGGGAAAAGCCCTGGCCAAGGCAAAGTCTGTAAAAGAGGTGCTGGATATCGTGATGTTCCAGGTGGGATGTATTTTCCAGCCTTGCCACTGGTCCATTTTGCTCAAAGATTCAAAATCCGAGGACCTTGTATTTTCCGTTGTGGTGGGGGCCAACAAACAAAAGCTGCAAGGGATGAAGTTGCCCAAGGGGGAAGGCATTGCAGGTCATATCATGGCAACCGGCCAATCCTTGATTGTCAAAGACGTATCAAAGGATAAGCGATTCAGCAGCCGGGTGGATCAACACACTCACTTCACAACCCGGTCCATCATCGGCACCCCCTTAAAAACCGACGGTAAAATTTTTGGTGTCATTGAACTGATCAACAGAATTGACAACCAGCATTTTTCCGATGGCGATCTCAAACAGCTTTCAGATATTGCAGAGTACGCCGCCATCGCAATTGAGCGCGCCTATTATACCCAGGCCCTGACCCAGCTGGCCACTCGGGACACAGAAACCGGACTCAAGAACCGATGGTCCTTTGAACGCGCCATAACTGGCAAAAAAGAGTTACAAACCACAATGGGCAGCGCGTTTTCCATGTTGATCATTCTTGTAAATGGATTGGACCGGCTGAAGGTCAATCAGGGACGCCGGGAATGTGAGAAGGGCATTCTAATCCTGGCTGAAATCCTTAAATCCACAAAAAGACAGGATGATACCCTCTATCGGTATGGGGAAGATAGCTTTATTGCCATGTTGCCCATGACCTATTCCGATGGTGCGGAACAAGCCAAACAACGGATTCAAAAAGCAGCGGTGACAATTTTTGATGAAAAGGGAATGGCCCCGATACCCATGATCATTTCGTCCCATACGCTGCTCAGCGAAGAGGCGCCCAACCTCAAAGCGCTGGTGACGGATATCCTGTCCAAATCTAAATCCGCTCCAACACCTGCCGATGAGGCCGTGGCAGATATCCAGGAGAACCTTCAGCCCCTGCTGGCTCAGGAACAGGCAAAAACCCTTGAAAAAGAAGCAAAACTCAATGGGAACGCCAACGAGGAGCACGATAAATTCGGAAAAATGGTGTCCCTGAGCGGCAGCTTCAAACAGCTCAAAACTGGAGAATTCGGACGGATCAGGGTGGAGCAGGTCTCCCTGTCCGCCATGGCGTTCAGAATTTCCAAATCCCACCGTATTCGGGTCAATGACTTTTTAGATGTTCAATTCAACCTGGATGATATCAAACGTTCTTTGATCAAACGGCGCATTGTCATCAGAAAAATTAAGGGCACTTACATCTATGCAGATTTTTACAATCCGCCCCCCTATGCAAAAAATCTGGGATTTTATATTTTTGGTTAACTGCTCCCCCATCCGTTGCCTGGTCGTCAAGGAAATGGACCATGCCAAGATATCCGACCCAAAGAAGAATTAAATTATTCATTGCCAAACTCATCAGAACCCTTTAATATTATTATCTCAATATCAGGACCCCTAATCTTAGGAAAGGAATAACTATGGCAGAAGCTGTCATCAAATTGGGCCGAAACAAAAAGGCCTCAACATTTTTGGACAAGGTAAAAGAGCTCCTCCCCGAGGGGGGGAATCTGAATGCCTGCCTGACCTGCGGCGCCTGTTCATCAGGTTGCCCTGCAACAGGCCTGGCAGATATGGACCCTAGAAAATTCCTCCGCATGGCTGCTTTAGGAATGGATGAAGAGATTATCGCTTCAGACTGGCCCTGGATGTGCAGCATGTGCCAGCGCTGCATCTATGTATGTCCCATGAAAATCGATATTCCACAGATGATTTTCAATGCACGGAAACTACGCCCCAGGGAAGAGCGGCCCAAAGGCATCCTGGGATCCTGTGACATGGCATTGAAAAATGACTCCGGTTCTGCCATGGGGACCAACTTTGATGATTTTCAATTTGTGGTTGAAGACGTACTTGAAGAATACCGGGAAGCACAGCCCGAATTTGCAGATATGGAAGCCCCCATTGATAAAGTGGGCGCTGAGTTTGTTGTGAACCAGAACTCCAGAGAACCAGTGACCGAACCCGATGAAATGGTTCCCCTGTGGAAAATCCTCCATCTTGCTGGTGTTAACTGGACATACGCCAGTAAAGGATGGGCTGGAGAAAACTACTGTATGTTCCTGGCCGATGACGATGCCTGGAAGCATCTCACTCAGACCACTGCAAACAAGGCCGATGAGTTGGGAGCAAAAACCTTCCTCAATACCGAATGAGGGCACATCACCTTCTCAGTCCGGTCTGGACTGAAAAAATTCGGTATCGCGCACAATTTTGAAGTAAAAAACATCTACGAATACTATGCAAAATGGATCCGTGAAGGCAAACTCAAGGTCAACTCCGACTGGAACAAAGACTTGGGCATTAAATTCACCGTTCAGGATCCCTGTCAGATCGTTCGAAAAAGCTATGGGGATGCCATTGCCGACGATCTGAGATTTGTGGTCAAATCCATCGTGGGTGAAGAAAATTTCATCGACATGCAGCCCAACAAATCAAATAACTATTGCTGCGGCGGCGGCGGTGGATTCCTTCAGTCAGGCTTTAAAGAAGAACGCCTGCAATACGGTAAGATCAAAGACGATCAGATTAAAGCCACGGGGGCCGACTATTGCATTGCCGGTTGCCACAACTGCCATGCGCAGATCCATGAACTATCGGAGCATTACGGCGGTCATTACCCCGTGGTACATCTGTGGACCCTGATTTGTCTCTCCCTGGGGATTCTTGGTCCCAATGAACGGGAATACCTGGGCGATGACCTTAAAGAGGTCAATGTATTCCATCCGGAAACGGCCTTCTAAATCAATTAAATCCGTTTCTTACCGAAGTCAACGAAAACTGCCAAAGAATGCTTTGGCAGTTTTTTTATTTTTTAATCATGGCCTCAGGACATGCGATCAATGATGGCATTCAACGTTGCAGAAGGCCGCATGGCCGCCGACAGCGTTGCCTCATCGGGATGGTAATATCCGCCGATGTCCACGGGATGTCCTTGAACGGCGAGCAGTTCCTCAAGGATCTTTTCACTGTTACGGCTCATGGCATCAGCGACCGGGGTAAACAGGGCCTTCAGATCCAAATCTTTATCCTGGGCTGCCAGGGCCTTGGCCCAATACAGGGCCAGGTAAAAGTGGCTGGCACGGTTGTCGGGTTCATTGACCTTTCTTGATGGAGACCGTTTTTCTGTTAAAAATTGGCTGTTGGCGTTATCTAGGGCTTCGGCCAGAACCAATGCTTTATTATTGCCAGTCTTGGTTCCCAAATCTTCAAGGGAAACAGCCAGGGCCAAAAATTCGCCCAGTGAATCCCAGCGCAGATGATTTTCTGCCAAAAACTGCTGCACATGTTTGGGCGCAGAGCCCCCTGCCCCGGTTTCATAGAGGCCACCACCGGCCAGCAGGGGGACAATGGAGAGCATTTTGGCAGAAGTCCCCAACTCCATAATGGGAAACAAATCGGTGAGATAATCCCTGAGCACATTGCCGGTAATGGATATGGTATCCAGGCCAGCCCGCACCCGTTCAAGGGTAAACGCCATGGCATCTTCCGGAGAAAGGATCTGGATATCCAATCCAGAGGTATCATGCACCTTGAGATATTGCTGGACTTTATCAATGAGCCGGGCATCATGGCTACGGTTGATATCCAGCCAGAACACGGCCGAAGATCCTGTGGTCCGGGCCCTTTCCACCCCCAGCCTGACCCAGTCCGCAATGGCGTCATCCTTGGTCTGACACATGCGCCAGATATCGCCCTTTGCCACCTGATGCTCAAAAATCAATGCGCCTGCGTCATCTGTTACCTGAACCGTACCGTCGTCTGTCATGATAAAGGTTGTATCATGGGAGCCATACTCCTCTGCCTTTTTGGCCATAAGTCCCACATTGGACACATTTCCCATGGTCGTCACATCAAAGGCGCCGTGCGCTTGGCAGTCTTCAAACACTTTCTGGTAAATCCGGGCATAGGAGCGATCTGGAATTACCGCCTTGGTGTCATGGAGTGCACCATCGGGCCCCCACATTTTTCCGGACGCGCGCAGACAGGCGGGCATGGAGGCGTCAATAATCACATCACTGGGGACATGCAGATTGGTGATGCCCTTGTCCGAGTCCACCATGGCCAGGGCCGGCTGTTTTGCGTAAATGGCCTGAATATCCGCTTCGATTTCCTGGCAAAGGTCCTCGTCCAGTGTCTGAATTTTATGATACAAATCTCCCAAGCCATTGGCCGGATCCACCCCGATCTTTTCAAACAAAACCCTGTGCTTTTCAAACAGCTCTGAAAAGAAAACAGAGACCACCTGACCGAACATATACGGGTCAGACACCTTCATCATGGTGGCCTTGAGATGGACAGAGAACAGCAGATCCTTAGATCTTGCATCCTGGATTTCAGTTGCTATAAACTGTCTTAAGGCATTGATATTCATTACCGATCCATCAATTACCGCTTGCGCGTCCAAAGCCAACCCCGCTTTGAGACGTTGGCGCTGTCCATCCGGCCCCACAAAATCGATATTCACTAAGCTGGCCCTGTCCATCACCGCAGAGACCTCTGATCCATAAAAATCGTCAGCCGTCATATGGGCCACATGGGACTTGGAATCCTTGGACCATTCTCCCATGGCATGGGGATTGTCTTTGGCATATGCTTTGACGGCCCCGGCCACCCGGCGATCAGAATTGCCTTCCCGGAGCACGGGGTTTACAGCAGAGCCCAATACTTTGGCATACCGGCGCTGGATCTGTGTTTCGGTATCGTCTTGTGGGTCCTCAGGATAATCCGGTACGGCATACCCATGGGCCTGTAATTCTGCAATGGCAGCCTTGAGCTGGGGAATGGAGGCCGAGATATTGGGCAGTTTGATGATATTGGCAAGGGGGGTTTTGGCCAGTGTGCCCAGTTCTGACAGGTGGTCTCCGATGACTTGGGTCTCAGTCAGAGACTCGGAGAAATTGGCCAGAATCCGGCCGGCAAGAGAAATATCCCGGGTCTCCACGCCGATGCCTGCCGGCGCTGTAAACGCCCTGATGATGGGAAGTAAAGACCTTGTGGCAAGTGCGGGTGCTTCATCTGTAATGGTGTAAATGATATCGGGTGTTGTCATGGGTGACCTCTTATCTGTCCTGTCTTATGGGGTTAATTCATTGAGAGGCATTCAACCTAACATAAAAATAAATGGGATTGCCATACCTGGTTAAAAATATTTTCATTTTTCATATGCAACACACAGGTCGAAATCAAGGCCGAAATTTAATAGATTGACAGCCAATGATCTCTCGCATAAATTGGGAATATCATATGTATGGCTTTTGTTGATATAACGGCCACGGGCCGCCTCTGGTCTATCGAGTCCCAGGCGTTGGCCCACAACAAAATTTGAATTTACATCAGTTTAATGTAACTTAACTTAACAAGGAGACACAGATTATGTCATCAAGCGCATCCGCCACCAATGATCAGGTGGTACAGGACATTGGAAAATGGGAATGGTCTGAAATGTGGAAAAAAGAAGATTGGTGGGCCATCTGGCTGGGATTTTTCATCTTACTTGCCGGGATGGTGGTTTATTTCCCCCACTCCGGCGACATGAAAGCCGCCCTTGAAAAAGCAGACGCCAAATACCACTCCCAGGCCAACCGCACAACTGCGTTTAAAACCATTGCCTGGTACCAACTATCCGATGCCAAAGCCAAGGTCAAGGCACAAAATATCAGTACCGGCAAATGGCTGTCCAAAATGACAGCCAAAACCCATAAATGGACATCCAACCCTTTGGACGCCTTTTTTATGTCCAAGGAAAAGGCGGATGCCATCAAGGCCAAGGCCCAGGCCAAATATGATGCGGCAAAGGTAAACACCGATAGGGCCCTAAAAGCAGCAACAGCCGCCGAAAAAGCGGCAGAAGCAGCGGGTTTCAGTGACGCGACATTGAATGCCGCCGCCAAAAAAGCCATTGCAGACTGGCGAAACGCCAAGCTCAAGGCAGGCAAAGCCAAAAAGAAAGTCAAGAAAGCCAAACCCTATAATCAAATTTTTCCCCTCATTGGCCTGGGCATCTTTTTTGCCCTGTTTTTTGGAATCGGGATCAAATTCATGGGAAAATCCTATCGTCAATTTCTCAAAGCCTTTGTCTTTGTTTTCATTATTGCCGTAGTCTCCTGGATGGCCGCTTCCCAAGCCACCATGAAGCATTATGGTATTGGATACGCCGCCTGGGCCATCTTTTTCGGGATGTTGATTTCCAATACTGTGGGCACCCCTAAATGGGCCATGCCCGCCATTCAGACCGAATATTACATTAAAACCGGCCTGGTACTGCTTGGTGCCAAAATTCTATTTGAAAAAATTATCACCATCGGCACTGCCGGTATCTTTGTTGCCTGGGTGGTCACCCCCATTGTCTGGCTGGTCACCTACTGGGTGGGACAAAAACTCATTAAAATCCCTTCAAAACGGCTCAACGCCACCATCTGTTCAGACATGTCTGTATGCGGGGTGTCTGCGGCCATTGCCACGGCGTCTGCGTGTAAGGCAAAAAAAGAAGAGCTGACCCTGGCAGTTGGCCTATCTTTGATTTTCACCTCCATCATGATGATTGTCATGCCGGCGGTCATCCATGGTTTCTTCCCGGCAGACAAGGTTGAGGTACTGGGCGGGGCCTGGATGGGCGGCACCATTGACGCAACAGGTGCGGTGGCCGCCGCAGGCGCATTTTTGGGTGAAAAAGCATTGAACGTGGCTGCAACCATCAAAATGATTCAAAACGTACTCATTGGCGTCATGGCCTTTTTTGTCGCCTTGTACTTTACCACCAAGGTTGAAGCCGAAGAGACAGGTCACAAAGTCGGCCTGATGGAAATCTGGTACCGGTTCCCCAAATTTGTCATCGGATTTATCGCCGCATCGGTGATCTTTTCTGTGATCTATTCTGCTTTTAACGGTCAAATTGACGGGCTGGGAAGAGCCATGGTTGATAAAGGCACCATCAAGGGAATGAGCGATTTGTTCCGGGGATGGTTCTTTATCCTTTCTTTTGTGAGCATTGGTCTGGCCACCAATTTCAGGGAGTTAAAAGAGCATTTTTCCGGCGGGAAACCATTGATTCTTTATGTCTTTGGTCAGTCGTTCAACCTCTGCCTGACCCTGATTATGGCGTATATTATGTTCTATCTGGTATTTCCGGATCTGACCGCAACCATCTAAATCCCAGGACACAAGGAGATAAGGCATGGCGCATCACACCAAGATCTCACCGGCCAGGGGCTGGATCATCCTGATCACGACCCTAATGGGGCTCTGGGTATTTGCCCAGGTCATTGGGCCCTGGGGGGAGACCCATATCCCGGTGTTCAACGACATCGTTGAGGTGATCAAGGCCCGGGACATTGATTCTGGCGCCTATTTTTACACGGAGATTGAAGCCTCTTATACTGCTGAATCTGAGCTTCAAGGCGCCATCAAGCTCAAACAACCAGATCAGTTTGGGTTTACCCTGCCCTTTATATCAGGGATTGTCACCTGCCTGCTGATTTTAATGGTCGGCTTCAGGTATTTGCCCATGAAATAAGCCCCCGCGCCAAGCGGACAAGAGATCAACGCAAGACAAAATGAAGTCACTCTTTTGTCTTGCGTTGTCTTGCGTTACGGGGGTATAACCTGGGGGATACAACAGACCATTTATTGAAACAAACGACGATGCAGGCAAGGTGCCGCCCTGCAGCATGCCCGGACCATCATGTCTTACCAAGTTTTAGCCTTAAAATACCGGCCCCAAACCTTTGAAGAGGTGGTGGGCCAAGCGCATGTCACCACCACCTTGACCAATGCCATCACTGGGAATCGGGTGGCCCATGCCATTCTATTCACCGGTCCCAGGGGCACCGGAAAGACCACCATTGCCCGGATCATGGCAAAGGCCATGACATGTGTCACAGGTCCCACCGCCACCCCTTGCAACCAGTGCAAAATCTGTACAGATATTACCAGCGGCCATTGTGCCGACGTATTTGAGATCGACGGGGCGTCTAACAATAGTGTTGAACAGGTGCGGGATCTCAGGGAAAACGTCACCTACATGCCGGCCTCAGCCCGGTTCAAGATCTATATCATTGACGAAGTTCACATGCTCTCCACGGCCGCGTTTAATGCGCTGCTGAAAACCCTGGAGGAACCGCCTGAACATGTGCTCTTCATCTTTGCCACCACAGAAGCACACAAAATTCCGGCAACCATTCTCTCCCGCTGCCAGCGCCACGACCTGGCCCGAATCCCTCTGGAACAGATATCCCGGCACCTGGCATACTTATGCAAACAAGAAGGTTTTGAGGTGGATGAACAGAGCCTGGATCTGGTGGCATTGGAAGCGGACGGCTCGATCCGTGACGCCTTAAGTCTGCTTGACCGGATTCTTTCGGCCGCTCCAAGTAACATCATAGATCAAGAAACCGTGTCGAACCATCTGGGGATGTCCGATCGGCAGCTGATGTTTGACCTGGCTGCGGCAGTATTTTCCAGGGACGGGGCCACCCTGATCCATCTGGTCGAGCGGGTGAATGACGCGGGGCAGGATCTTAAAAAATTTTATGCAGATATCATTGCGTATTTTAGAAACCTGAACATCATCAAACTCTGCGGCAAAGACACGCCAAGCCTGAACCTGATTGAAGGGGAAAGAACCCGTCTGGCAGATGCCGTGGTACGGGTGTCCCCCACCTATACCGGTATGCTGCTGCAACGGCTTTTAGATGACGAACCCTTGGTCAAATACGCGTCCCACACCCAGACCGCTGTGGAAATGGTCTTGCTGAAACTGATCCAGATTCGTCCAGGCGCAGATATCGATGAAATTATCGGCAAGCTGGATGCCCTGTCCAGGCAAATTGATGCCCTGCCCGCAGACCACGATCAGGTGTCACAGACACCGTCGGTGCCTCACCCCCAAAGTGCTGCGGCCAACATCCAGACCGCGATGCCTGTCAACAAGGAGATCGCAATCGCCCCTGCTTCGGGACCTGCAGCAACAACGCCGACCCAGGCCCCACCGCCACCCATGCCCGAAGACGACATGCAGGGCGCATCATCGACACCCATGCCGCCAGAATCGCCAATGGCAATGCAAGCAGCACGGCCGACCGTGCAGCCGCCTGCCCACAGGCCCCCTCAGTCGTCACCACCACCCTTGCCGCCCCAGGACACATCGCCCCCCCCATCTCCCCCCATGGTGGATACAGACGCCGTGCCCCAGGGGCCCATGGCCTGGCCGGAATTTTTAAAGATCCTGCAAACCAAACTGCCGTCTATGTTCACTCTGCTTTCAAGGGCACAGGTGGATACCTCGGCCAAAGATCATGTGCGCATCAATCTCAGTTTAAAAACAGAATTTGAGAAAAAACGCATTACGTCAAAAGATAAAGAACTACAGGCATTGAGCATGCAGTTCATGGAAAAATCCATAAAAATACATATCACCACTGATCCCCAAAAAAATTTCCAAGGGACGTATGAGAGCAAACGCAAAGAAAACACCGCCAAACAAGCTGCGGTGCGGCACCCCATGGTTCAAGAAGCCGCACGGCTGTTTAACGGCGAAGTACTATAGCGGCCACGGGCCGCCCCGGGTCTATCAACACCAAGGCTCAACCCACAACAAAAATTGAAAGATCTGAGTGAATTACACAGACTTTACTTATAACCGCCACGGGCGGACCTGGTTTTTCACCGTGGTCCGCCCACAACGAAGATAAAAAGTACCTATGCGGTTTGCAAAGGACTTTCATATAAAAAAAACCATAAAGGAGTATCCCACAATGAAAAATATGAACACCATGATGAAACAGGCCCAGAAACTGCAAAAGAAAATGCTTAAAACCCAACAGGAGCTGGCCCAAAAAACGGTTGAGGCATCTGCCGGCGGCGGCATGGTTAAAGTGGTTGCCAACGGCAGTCAGAAAATCGAATCCATTGTCCTTGAAAAAGAGATTGTGGACCCTGAAGATGTTGAAATGCTCCAGGATCTGGTACTGGCCGCTGTAAACGATGCCCTGAACAAATCCCAGGAGATGGTTTCTGCTGAAATGGGCAAACTCACCGGCGGATTAAATATTCCCGTTCTTTAAATACAACACCCTGCACTGTGAACCATTACCCCCAAGCCGTCGTCAAGCTGATCAACTCCCTTTCCACCCTGCCCGGGATCGGAAAGAAAACAGCAGAACGTCTAGCCCTGCATATTCTTCATGCGCCGGATCAAAACGCTGCGACCCTGGCCTCGGATATATTGGCGCTTAAATCCAGTGTTCGGCTGTGCAGCAATTGTTTTGCCCTCAGCGACACCGATCAATGCCGAATCTGCTCAGATACCAACCGGGATCAGTCAGTGATTTGCGTGGTGGAAAACCCCACCGACATGGCAGCCATAGAAAATTGCGGGGCATTCAAAGGGCAGTATCACATTTTAGGGGGCGCCTTGTCTCCCATAGACGGGATCGGCCCAGATAACATCCGGCTGACTGAATTGTTCACCAGGATCGCCTCGGGCCGGGTATCGGAACTTATTTTGGCCACCAAAACCAATGTGGAAGGCGAAGCAACGGCAGCATATATTCAGGACAGGCTCAGGGCGTCCGACATCCGCGTGACCCGCATCGCATCTGGTGTCCCCATGGGCGGGGATCTTCAATATGTGGATCCCTTGACCATGCAGCAAGCAATGGAAAAACGATATGGATTATAAGGATATATTTGATTGCACACAATGCGGCCAATGCTGCAAAGGATTTGGCGGCACCTACGTGACCCCTGAAGATATTGAAAAAATTTCAGCCTATATCCAGGCGGACCCGTCTACATTTGTTGAAACCTATTGTGACATGGCGGGCTCCAAGCCGGTTCTCACCCTGGGTGAAAACGGATTCTGCATCTTCTTTGATCCCCAAAAGCAATGTATCATCCACCCGGTAAAACCCTATATGTGCAAAGCCTGGCCCTACATCAAAACCATCATTCACTACCCTGAAAACTGGGACATCATGGCCAACTCCTGTCCCGGCATGAAAAAAGGCGTTCCCCACAGCACGCTTCAACGCATCGTCACCCGTGAGAAGGAAAAACTGGACAAGGCATTCAATAGATAAAGGGCGAGACCCTTCGGCCCGCCTTTTTTTACGTTAAAAAAGTTAACTTTTGATTATGTATTTGATCGTCTGCGCAGCGCACACAGACTTACCAGGCCCCAGCCCAGCAGCAAAAGACCTGAAGGCAGAGGCACCGCAGCAAACGGGATATCTAGCTGATCATCGGCATAGGCTGGCGGTGTGCCATAAAACATGATGGCATTGATCCCCTCATACTGACCATCTGCCAACACTTCGACATCTGTTCCACCTATATTAAAATCCCATTCAGAAGCTCCCCAAGTCCCCCAATTTGCATTGGGATTACTGGTGCTGGCCAGATTCCAGCTGCCCTCTTCAATGTGCATGTGCACTTCATTATCCTCAGTATCATTATATGCGATATTCATCACAAAACCACCGCCATAACCCGTAGTGACAGCCAGAATGCCGGCATCGTGAAAGTCTTGGAGCATTTGAGATTCATAAGCAGTGCCATCCCAGCGGTACCCAAAGGCGTGGGACTCTGAAATGATAGCCTTGCCGTTTGCTTCCTGATCTAGTTTATTCCAGTCTACCACCAAAATGGTTTCATTGGCACCGGTCCCGGTCCAGGCTTCAACATCCACCCAGGTCCCGTTAAAGTTGTAAGGTGCGGCCTGTACACTGGACGCCATTAACATCATTGAGAATACCACCAAAAATTTTTTCATTTTGTCTTCCTCCAAATAAAATTAAATAGCGCAGATGCCTGAGGCCCGGTTAATCTGCTTGTGAATATCGGTTATACTCTGCCGGCAACCGGTACCGGCGTTTCTCCCCTTGGAGCCCTTTAGTTGTTAGGCATTTAAAGGGGCACAAAAATCAGGGAATTGTCTTTTAAGCCACCTTTGGCGTGCCTTGATGGTGACTTAAAATCCGGCGTATCTGTGGCAGATTTAATTCTGATCATGGGCCTAACGCTCCGCCACAGTTTTTCGAAACGCAGTCGGACTGATGCCCTCATATTTTTTAAACAGCCGGGCAAAATAGGATGCATCGTTGAATCCCACTGCGTAACAGGCCTGTGAGATATTAATCTCTGGAATCTTGAGCAGCCGTTTGGCGGCCTCCAGCCGTTTAAAATTTAAGTACTCCTTAAATGTTCGCCCCGTTTTTTGCCGGAACAACCGACAAAAATGAAACCGGCTCATACCGGTCATCTCTGCAACATCATCTAAGCAGATTTTGCTCATATAGTGAGAATCAATAAAAGAGATTGTTTTATCAAGAGGGCGGTTTGATTGCCTGCAGACAGCACCTTCGCTCATCGCAGCGACCAGCTGCCCGCACAAATTTTTAAGATGCTTTATCAGCAGATATTCAAAGGATTGTCTGATGGATTGATTTTGAAACACAATATCGGCAATATCCCTTTTTTTAATGCACAGGGCCTTTACCGGCTCCACGGTCATTTGATCAAACAGAGACGTCCCTTTGTCAAACAGGGATTCAAGTCCAAAAAAATCTCCCGGCCCCAGGATCCCTTTCATCCCCTTGTCTTTTTCAATCGGAAACGGGCTTGCCCAAGACGGTTTTGCCGCCGACAGGACACAGACCCCGCCGGAGAGAATAAACCCAATCCGCTCGATGGGCTGATTATGTTGGGCAACCAGTGTAAACGCTGGGATCTGCTGCGGTTCAAACCGGGTTTCAATGACGGCCCTGGCATCTTCACTATCAATATGTTCCACCAAAGAAAGGTCAATTGATCGATCCAAAGTGCTCATATCCCCCTCCCCGAAAAGAAAAAATCCAGGTAAATGTCCATTTACCCGGATTCCCGTTTTTCAATCCGCTATGTTCTGCGTGCCCTTCCCTGGGCGCGCAAACTCATACAGGCTGGTCTTCTGACTTCCGGATCATCTTACTTGCTGTGCCTTCCCGTTTTCTCAAACAGTGACGTATATACAGCGTTCATCCCCGGTTACAGCGGCGGGTCCGTCATTGATTTCCACAATGTTCCCATTATTCCAGTGTGACTGGATACCTGTATGCCTTATGTACCTAAACCAATAGACAATCATGGCTTGCATTGTCAACAAAAAAAATAATTGCTTAGAAACAGCAAAATAATGATAGCTTTTAGCAAAAAAGTTACAGCTTTGCCCATTGAGATCTGATAAGGTCACCCAAAGTGCAACCATAAAGTCAGGATAATCAGATGAAAAACGTGTTAAAAAAATTCTGGGAAGATGAATCCGGTGCCACGGCCATTGAATACGGGCTGATTGTTGGCATTATGGCCGCATTGCTGGTATCCGTGCTCACCATGTTTCGAGAGGACCTAACGGCACTGTTTCAAGCCATCAGTGAGACGCTTAAAAGCGTCACCGATGAAATTACAGACTTGAATCCAGGCCAGCAATAACGCATCCGTTTCAGTCACTTTTATGGTCATGACGGACTATTTCACCATAGCGGCTGGACTGCTCCTATGCGGTGCATTGTACACCGACCTGATGAGCGGCACCATTCCCAACCGGCTCACAGTCAGTTTTGCGCTGGCCGGGCTGTGCCTGAACATGGCAGAAATGGGCATCGGGCATGGCGCCGGTTTTGCGCTCAAGGGGATTGGCACCGGTATCGGCTTGTTTATTCTGCCTTGGCTGCTTGGCATGACCGGGGCTGGAGATGCCAAATTGTTCGGGGCATTGGGTGCCCTGACAGGATCAGTGGCCGTATTCTGGATTTTCCTTTACACGGCCGTGTTTGGCAGCCTCTTTTGTCTGTTCAGAATCTATCAAATGAACACCGCAAAAAAAAGCCGCCTTGGCAAACACGTGTCCCCCACCATTGCCTACAGCGGACCGGCAGTCATGGGATTTTTAGCCTATGAAGCGGCAGGGAAACTGATATGACCCATTTCCAGACCATCCACACATCGGAAAAAGGCGCTGCCGCCGTTGAATTTGCCATTCTTGTGCCCATCTGGCTCATGCTTTTTTTTGCCTTTCTGGACTATGGCTGGTACCTGACCAACCTCTTTGTTCTGGATCATGCCGTGGCATCCGGGGCCAGGGCCGGTGTGAAGGTCAAATATTGGTTAGAAGATGAGGTGCTGGATGATCCCCAGATGGAGATTGAAACCATTGCCAGAACAGTGGTCAAACAAACATTCTGGCTTGATCCTCTGGCCGACAATCAGATTAAAGTCGCGTTCAAAGATTCGGAACTCCAGGACATTCAAGACGATGAACCGTTTCAATACCTGGAAGTCAAGGTGGCATCGTTCAAATACCACCGCCTGGCCGGGTATTTGCCCGAAAGTATGCTCCCCCAGCGGATTGCCGCCCGTTCCCTGACTGCCTTTCCATGATGCCTGTCCATTCCATATTAAGGGGTATGTTATGCTCAATGCACGCACACTGATCATCATTTTGTTTTCATTGCTTATCGCCCTTTTGGCAGTCAAAAGCGTATCCCTTTTCAATGAGGACAAACACACCGCCCCTTCGCACCCGCCTGAAAAACAAATGCCCCAAGTGGTTCCCTCTCCTGGGACACAGCCCCCATCCGAACCTGCGCCAAGCTATTTCAGTGATGCCATCCCTTTGGGCAAGCGCATTGTATCCATCAAGGTGGATGAGGTTTCTGGCATTACCCGGTACCTTGAAACGGGAGACCGGGTGGATGTCATTGCCATATCTGATCTGGGAGGACGGGACCGGGGAAACATTGCACGCACCGTGGTTCAAAATGTCCGTATATTTGATGTGGAAGAAGGCTTTTATAAAAAACAACTGACGGACAAGGCCCTTCGCAAAAAGAAAGCCTGGACCCTTAAACTTGAAGTCAGCCTGGAACAGGGGATTCGCCTCGCTTCGGTGGATGAAACCGCCAAACTGAGACTGTTGTTGCGGAACCGCAATGACAATGAGACCCCCCAATCCATGCCCATTATATTTACCCCGGACCGCGGGTCGTTCCTTGCCGGTCAAAACAAGACCGACCTGGCCTTAAAAATCACACCCGGGATGCGGGCCATTGATTTAAAGGTGGATAACCGCACCGGGATATGCGGAAAACTCAAACCCGGGGACCGGGTGGACGTGATCATGTCATTTAAAATTGCACGGTTCGCCACCGAAGATGGCAACCCCGCAGTGGGGACCAAGGGCGTCGTTCAAAATATGAGAAAATCATCACGGATTGTTATCCAGAACGTTCAGGTGATTGCCACAGACCAGTCCGGCGGGCATCCGACCAAAGCCCAAAAACCGGTATCCATGGTCAGCGTAATGGTCACGCCAAAGCAGGCGGAAAAAATGGCCGTGGTGATCGACACGTCCAAAAGTGGTATCGTCCGGCTGATCTTAAGGCATCCCACGGATCATGAACACGTTAACACCGGCGGGGAGTTGTTCTCCGACCAGGTCCTCACGGACAAACGTGCCTTCAAGGTGATTGAGACCCTCAAAGGCACCCGGATCTATCCCAGGAAATTTTATGACAATGAATAGCGTTAGACGCCATCAAATGCAGCGGTACGCCCGCCTGAGCCTGATCCTGGTTGCATTGCTGACCACCGTGCTGCCCGGCCGTGCCGCCGGTGAGGTCATTTCCATTGAAACCCGACACTCCCACCTGCTCAAAACCCAGGCGCCCATCATCCGGGCCTCGGTGGCAAATCCTAAAGTGGTCGATGTCAACGTACTCACCCCCCATCAGATTTTGATTATTGCCAACACCAAAACTGCCGGATCCACCAATCTCATTCTCTGGTTTGAGGGCGAACAGATCAAAAATTATGATATTCATGTCTATAGGGTCATCCCCCGTTCCATACTCACCGCACTTGAGAACCGAATTGTAGATCTGGCGCCAAATGTGGCGGTGGAGGTCCTGGAAGGCGGGACGGAACCGGAGGAATCCGGTATCATCCTCAAGGGTGAGGTGAACAGCCAGGAGACCCTGAACCGAATTTTAGCTGTTGCGGACAGTTTTGGCATTCCATATTTCAACCTCATGCGCCTGACGGGTTCCCAGCAGGTTCAGCTCAAGGTCATCATCGCTGAAATTTCGAAATCCGGGCTTCGGCAGATGGGTGTCAATTTTGCCCGCATGGGAGAACGGCTCGGCGTTGGGATTTTAAAAGGCGGGGGAGGTTCCAGTGTGAACTTTTCTACCGGTTCCAAGATCAATAACCAACGCAACAAGATCCCATATACCGTTGGTAATCCATTTGCCACGGCATTTCAGATTGCCCTGAACGCCCCAGAACGGAACTGGATGGGTATTCTCAGTCTGTTGAAGACCCAGGGGCTGGCAAGATCTCTAGCCACACCGACCCTGGTGACCATGAATGGCCAAGAGGCCAAATTTCAGGCTGGCGGTGAGTTCCCAGTGCCAGTTCCAGGAGACAGAGGCAGTGTCACAATCAATTACCGAAAATACGGGGTTCTACTGAGCTTTACCCCCTATATTATTGACCAAAATACGATAACCCTGGAAGTCAGCCCAGAAGTCTCTTCTCTGGACTACTCGGTTCAGGTGTCCTCAGGCGGGGCCACAGTGCCCGGTTTGACGACCCGCCGAGCCACCACCACCTTGCAACTTAACTCAGGTCAAACCTTTGCCATGGCAGGCCTTCTTCAGGAAAATTACTCCCAGACGGTTCACAAGATACCTTTTTTCGGAGACATTCCCTTTGTCGGGGGAATGTTTACGGCCAAAGAACACGCTATCCAGGAAAGAGAACTGGTGGTCATGGTGACCCCAACCATTGTACAGGCCATGGCACCGGAACAGGTTCCCCCCCTGCCCGGCCATCATCTCCAAACCCAAACCAGCGATACAGACTTTTTCATTAAAAACAAGTTGGAAAATATCGGCCCATCTGAGTCGGCGGCGTCCAGATTCAGGGGAAACACAGGGTTTATCAAATGACGGAAAACCAACATCTTAGTGCCGTTCTGGCCGGGCTGGACCGGCAGATAGATCGGATCATCCGAACAGGACTGGCATCCCTGGCAACCATTGACGCAACCTATGACAAACCAGCCCAAGCGGTCCGGTCCATTGAAGAGATTAAACCAGACCTGGTGTTCCTGGCCTATGGCCGCCAGCCTGCCGACGCCATCACCGCGCTGGGCAATATTCTGGCAAAGGCCCCGGACACCCTTGTTTTCCTGGTTGACCCAGGCAATACCCCTGAAAAAATTCTGGAAGGCTTCAGGCACGGTGCCGCCGACTTTATCCTGGCGGATTTTAACCCGGCCCAGGTCCTTAATGATGTACGCCAGGCCATTTCCAGGGCTCAGGGACGGCCCAGGCGGGCCAACATTCTCACCTTGTTTTCGTTAAAGGGCGGCCAGGGGGTCACCAGCCTGGCCCTGAACCTGGCCGACCAGATCCAGGAGATGACCCAGTCCAGGGTGTTGCTGCTGGATCTGAATCTGTTCATGGGCGACATCACGGCCTACCTGGACATTGCACCTGAATTCACGGTATTTGATCTGTCCGCAGATCTGGCCCGAATGGACAAAGACCTGTTGTTTTCCTCTTTATACCGCCATGATTCAGGATTTTACATTCTGACCACCCCTGAGGAAATCAGCGATGCCGAAGCCATAAGCGGTCAGGATGTGGCAGATATGATCCGATTTCTGGTACATCATTTTGACCATATCGTGGTGGACACCTCACATGAATTGTCCCGTCCGACACTGGAAGTCCTGGCCAGAACAGACACCATTTTAGCCGTGGTCCTCCAGTCCATACCTTCGGCTAAACGCCTGAGCAAGGTTCTGGATTTTTTTGCGGACATCAATCTGAAACCGCCAACCCTGAATATTGTTTTGAACCGGTATTTGAAAAACAATGACTTTAAAAAAGAGTATCTTGAACAGCTTTTCAACCGGGAAATTACCTACGTTCTGGACAATGATTACAAACGGATGAATCAGGCAGCGATCAACGCTTCGCTCTTAAGGCAAACCGCGCCAGGGGCGAAACTGACCCAGCAGATTCAAGACATGGCCGCCGCACTGACCGGTGCCGCGCCCCAAGCGACCCGCGGCTGGAAACGATGGCTGTCCGGAGGCCGGTCATGAAACTGAGCCGCCGCATCAACACTGCAACTGCCCAGAACCGCTACGGACACCCAAAAGCGTTTCACAACGCATATCATGATATCAAGGCCAGGGTCCATCTTTCCCTGGTAGACCGGCTGGACCTGTCCACGGTCACGGAACTGCCCAAGGAAGAACTCAGCCAGGTGGTCCGAAACATTCTCAATGAGATCACCCATATGGAATCCCTTCCGCTCAACCTGAAAGAACGCAGCAGCATGGTATCGGAATTGATTCATGAAATCACTGGGTTTGGCCCTTTGCAGCCCTTTTTAGAAGATGATACGGTCCAGGATATCCTGGTAAATAACCACCGTCAGGTGATGGTGGAACGGGAGGGACTTTTATACCCGACCTCGGTTCGGTTTCGGGACAACCGCCATCTGATGCACATCATTGACCGGATTGTCTCCTCTGTGGGACGGCGGGTGGATGAGGCGTCGCCCATGGTGGATGCCAGACTGCCGGACGGCTCCAGAGTCAATGTGATTCTACCGCCCCTGGCCTTGGACGGCCCCGCACTCTCCATCCGAAAATTTGGCACCTTCCGCCTAACTGGAGAGGACCTTTTGGAAAAGGAAACCATGAGCCCGGCCATGATGGGCTTTCTCAAAGCCGCCATTGCATCCAAACTCAACATCCTGGTCTCTGGGGGGACGGGCGCTGGAAAAACGACCCTTTTAAATGTGTTAAGTGAACATATCCCGGAAAATGAGCGGATCATCACCATTGAAGACAGTGCGGAGCTGCGGTTGAACCAGTCCCATGTGGTTCGACTGGAGTCGCGCCCGCCCAATATTGAGGGCAAGGGGCAGGTCCAGCTCTCCGATCTGGTACGAAATAGTCTGAGAATGCGGCCCGACCGCATCATTGTCGGCGAAAGCCGGGGCCCAGAGGTCATTGACATGCTCCAAGCCATGAACACGGGTCATCCCGGTTCCATGTCCACGGTTCATGCCAATTCATCCTCCGATGCCCTGTCCAGAATTGAGGTCATGGCCGCCATGAGTGACCTCTCTTTTTCTGAAAAAGCATTAAAGACGCTGATTGCAAGTGCCCTGAACCTCATTGTCCACATCGCTCGTCTGCCGGACGGCAAACGGCGGGTGACCCATATTTCAGAAATTTCAGGCATCCAGGACAATACCATCCGTGAAGAGACCATTTTCATCTTTGAGCAGACCGGCACCGCCCCGGACAAAACCATCACCGGCCGCTTCATGGGCAAGGCATTTATCCCCAAGGCATTTGACCATATCCGGCTGTCTGGCATGGACCTTGACGAGACGATGTTTCACGATGTCATGGAGATTAATTGATGAATTACGGCCTGCTGTTTATCGGTGTTTTTCTTCTGGCCTGCCTGGCCGGGGCATTGATCTGCCTGGTGCTGGAACGGACCGTTGCCGCCAGTAAAAACCGAAAACGCATCCGGGACATGGCCTTGAACCGAACCCGTCTTCGGGTGACGCCCCCCAAAAGAGCATCCGGGTTCCTTGGAACAAGACACGGGTTTGGCTGGAACGGGCCTCACGTTCAACGTCTGGAATACCTGCTGATCACCTCCGGTATCCCCTTGTCGGCCCGGGCCTTTATTCTGATTCCCTTGTCTGTGGGCCTTTTGTCTGCACTGCTTTTGGTCGTGTTGCTGCACACGATCCTCGTGCCCCTGGCTGTACTGTTTTTTTTTACCAGCATTCCAATCGGATTTGTATACGTTAAAAGGCGTCAAATCCAGCGGGCTTTGATTGCTGACATTCCAGAAGCATCAAGCATGATTGTCCGGGGACTTCAGGTGGGGCGCCATGTGGATCAGGCCCTGATGGATGCGGCAACCGCCCTGTCTGGGCCGCTGGGAACGGAAATCCGCATCGTATACCAGGAAATTGCCATGGGGCTGTCCTTTGATCAGGCCCTTCGAAACTTTGAAAAACGATACCACACCCTGCCGGATGTCAAGCTGTTCTGCACGGCCTTTATCATTCAAAGAGAAACCGGGGGCAATCTGGTTCAGATACTGGAGACCCTGGCAGATACCATTCGACAACGGTTTTCCTTTCGGCGCAAACTCAAAACCTATTCGGCGGAGGCCCGTGCCAGTGCCATTATCATTTCCCTGCTGCCCATTTTGTTTGTCCTGATCGCCTGGTTTGTGAACACCGAATATATCCTGCGTCTCACCGACACCCCCTTGGGGAGAATGATGATTCTGGCCGCCATCGGATTTGAAATCACAGGATTTTTAGTCATGCGGAAAATGACACAGGTGAAACTATGATCTCTTTTCTGGACAGTGTTGTGTTCTGCACCACCTTTTCAGCCAGCTTCCTGGTGTTAAAGGTGGTGGACAACCGGCTTTTAAAACAGGCCCTGTTCAAACGCATGAAAAATACACCACTGGGTCAGGGCAGCGGACACCGCCCGGATCAGGCGGTGTACCACGGATTCATCAAGGCCTTAGGGAAACTTGCGGTACCCAAAGAAGAAAAGGAGATTTCAAAAATCCGCAAACAACTTATCCATGCCGGATACCGGCACAAGGATGCGGTCATCCTGTTTTACGGGATCAGGATTGGTGCCGGACTGGGCCTGGCGGTGTTGGGGCTAGTGCTGGCTGTTGGATCAAGCGGGCTATCGGCCTGGTGCCTGATTATGTTTTTTTTCCCCCTGGCCGCAGGCTATGTTGCCGGCGCCATGGTGCTCAAACAAAAAATCGCGTTTCGAGAAAACCGCATCTTCAAAGAACTGCCCGATACCCTTGATCTGTTGACCATCTGCTTAAAGGCGGGGTTGGGATTTGATTATGCTTTATACCGGGTGTGCCAGGAACTTGAGGAGACCGCCCCGGTGCTGTCCGCTGAATTTGGTATTTATTTTCTTGAGGTGAAAAGCGGTATTTTACGCACCCAGGCCCTTGAAAATATAGCTCGCCGGAACCCGTCCCCATTTCTCAAAAACGTAGTAACGGTTCTGATCCAATCCTTTTCCACGGGTACAGACATTGCTTCGGCCCTGAATATTTATACCGCGGCCTTAAGGGACCAACGGCGGCAGGACGCCGAGGAAGAAGGGGCCAAGCTGCCCACCAAGCTGACCCTTCCCCTGGTGGTGTTTATTCTGCCGGCACTGCTGATCATTATCCTGGGTCCGGTGGTGATTAACTTTATCAGTATGATGAAAGGTGGACTATAAGGCCCATGATCATGGGCCTAAGAGGATAAGGGTAAAAATGAAAAAACAAACGCTTTTGTTGTCTTTGTTTGGCGGGTCTCACGCCCAGAATGCGGCGGCCTGCCCCAAAATCGTCTTAAATTTTTTGATCGCCTTACTTATCAGCGGGTTGACGACGGGATCCATGTCTGGCTGCACCGGGCTGGGAATTACGCTGAAAACCGCCCCCGCGGATCGGCCTGGACCCCAGGTCTGGCCAACCAACGACCTGCGGCCAAACCACCTGGCCCTGGCCGAAAAACTGGTAAAGGACGGGTATTACGATGTGGCCCTGGTTCAGCTTGGACTGGCCACGCGTGTACCTGGCAATGCCAGGGTGTATGATCTTTCCGGGGTATGTGCCAGGGAGACTGGAGACTTTCGTGCGGCCAAGGATTGGTTTGAAAAAGCGCTAAAGGTCAATGATCAGGATGCATCTGTTCACGGAAACATGGGCATTCTTTTCGGGATGACCAACGATTTTAAAACCGCCCTTGTCCATCTGGAAAAGGCGGCAGCCCTGGATCCGGGGCGGGCCGATTTTTTAAATAACCTGGGCTGGGCCGCCATGGTACAACAAGAGTATCCCAAAGCCCGGAAGGCCTTTGAAAAGGCCCTGGCCCTGGAACCTGAAAATACCACTGCAGCAAACAATCTGGCCATGTGTTTAGGGATGCAGGGTGATCATGCGTTGGCCCTGGCATTGCTTTTAAACCACCAAAGTGACATTGATGCCCGGCACAACCTGGACGTGATTCGTGCCATGGCCTTGAAACGCCATGATCATTTTCCCGCCTTTGATATCCAGAAAAAAAACAATCCACAGCCGATCAGGGAAAATTCAGCACCCCGCCTGTCCGGGAAAGCGGCCAGAAGCATCCAAAAAAAATACGAGAACGCACTGAAAAAATAATAAACCCTGGCCATGAAAATGCACATGATCCCTTTCACCCCCCCATCCACCTCCGGCAATAGTCCCTTTTCCAGAAACTGGCGGACTTTTTTTGGAGGCGGCAGACACAAGGTCTTTCAAGGGACCCAGCAGGGGAATTTTGCTGTCATGTTTGCCCTGACCCTGATGCTGGTCCTGACCCTGATTACCTATGTGCTGGATACTGGATTTTTCCTCATGAAGAAAAACCGGTATCAGGCCAGTGCTGAAGCTGCGGCCCTGGCGGCTGTCAACCAGGTCTGTTTTGTTTCTTCCATGGCAGGGCTCAAAGAGATTGTCCGTAATGTGGTCCAAAGTGCCAGCCCCTCACTGGAAGACACCGATGTGATTGTGGAAACCGGGTATTACGATGCCTTTGATGAATATTTTGAATCCTTTCCAGTGTATAAGGATTTTATTGCCTCTGGTACCGAAGGGTATCCAGACAGAGAATCCTGGAATGCTGTCATGGTCACCATCCAGGACAAGGTTAACAGCCTGACCGGGTTCCAATCCCCCAAAGAGATAAGAGGGGCTGCTGTGGCGTATCTGCCACGGGTGAGTATGGTGGCAAGGAGTGGCACCTTCATGTATCGTTATTCAGCGCCAAACAATATACCGCCAATAACCTTTCATTCAGGTAATCTTTTTGCAAAAGAACAAATCGACATAAGGGGACGTCTCCTGTTTGATCAATGCGAATATGCCACGTCCACCCAGGGCAGCCTGCCTGAAATGCCCATCATTCAACATCACCTGATGGACACAGAGCGTCTGGTTCAACATCTGATTAAAAAGGCAGACCGAACCTATACCCTGAGTGATGTGAATAAAGATGCCTTTTATGCCAAAGTACTAAATTCCTATCTTTTTGATTTCACTTACGCACACGATGATCATGAGATCATTTTCCTGGATGTTCCAGAACATGCCATAGTCCACATCAATCCGTTTCCTGAAATGGTTAGGGACCCTATTTCATACCCCATCCCCTATGAAACCACAGGCACCTTTACCATCAAAAAAATGACCATCGTCACCAGAGCCGATGTAGAAATGAGACGCTACTCAGAAGCTGTCACCCTGGGCGGTTCTGATTTTGATCAGTTAAACATCGTCACCCCCAATAATATAAGTATGAATATGACACTTAAAAATATTCGGGGTCTGAATTTAGTGTGTGGTTCTCTTTTGCTTACCCCTACTCCTGGCACCCAAACAGTCGTACCGTTTCCGGTAAACTATATGCGCGTCATCAGTGACACGGAAATAAGTATCACCTTATCTAGTTCAATAACCCCATTGGATGTTTATTTCAAATTTGGCCCACCCTGTCCGCCGATGTCCCCGCCGGTATTGGGACGTTTGGAACCTGGATCTGATTGATAACCCATTCATCCATTTCTTCAGCTGCGGTGGAGCTGCGCTGTATATCAGGGACCCGAAAAAAGCGTTCCCATTTTGCTTGCCTCTTATCCGTGTTGCGTCCCCCACCACACGATAAAACTATCAATTCTGGCATTGGCAGGAATTTTATTGATGTCAACGCGGTGGGTCTTTTTGTTCCACCATCCGTTTTGAAGACAGGTTTTTGGAATGCTGAACTGGGCACCAATTTCATCTACAAACAATACAATATGTGTTCTGGTCGGTTCAATGTTAGTAATATGGTAAGCGGTGTTGATATCTTGATATGTCGCATGGGTGCTGATCCCTTTGGCGGTTGTAAAAAAAGGACTGACCACCTTTACCCTGTCAATCGCCTGGTCAATACTGCCTGCAAATCTCGGTGTTAAGGTCAGAAGGTGTTTGCCATACCGGGTATAAATCTCATAATCGTCATACACATCTTCTGCAAATTCACCTGTGCCCTGTCTCTTTTGGATCTGGGCCCAGGGGATGTTGTGCAACGCGTCGGCAATGGTCATGCCCTTGTTAAACACACCGATACGATTTGCGGTGATGGTCTTTTTGATATATTCACCGGCTAAAGAGGCGCCGCCGCGGCAAAACACCATCATTTGGAATCGTTCTTCAAATTCTTTTGTAAATACATCCACCCCCAGTCCATCATGGGTGGGGCGAATGGTCATGATGACGGTTTCACCGTCAATGCCGATATTTACAAATAAGGTATCGTTTTTCAGGGTCCCTTTACCGGAGAAGCTACACCCAGGCCTATTTTTTACCTTAGAGGCGGTAAAATCTACGATGTATTCGGTTGCAGTTTGTTCTGTAATGGTAAGCCGCTGCATATAGCCGTCTGGGATCTCAGAAAAGGTTTCATACACCCCTTCGTAGATAAAGCGGCCCTCGCGCCGTTTTTTTAAATCATACAGGGGCGCCATTTTACCGGTTGCTGGCGTGCGCCCCTTCCCCATTAATGACAGCGTATCCGGCCCGATTAGAAAATGGGTAAGCCCGTCCTTATCGGTCTGTATTGTCAACACATTATCTTTAACCGTGTAAGTCCCTGTGGTGGTAAACCTGCCATCTTTTTCCTCTAAATACACAGTGGTATATTCAAACGTCTTGTCTGTGTTGAGCACAAGGGTCGTTTCTATACCCGGGCAATCGGCACAGGGGTAAGTGCCTTTGTACTCTCCCGAATAGGTAAATTCGGTGTTGGGCATTTTCTTTAATTCATAGTGGTTGGCCAGTTCGCCGGTATTTGGGGTGTGTTGTTCTCCCATAAAAATGACCCTGCTTTCGCCGACAAAAAAGTGAATGGGTCTGCCATCGACTTGTATGGTAAGCGTGTTCTCTTTTAGGGTGTACGGGCCGGTGTAATGATGGAGTTGATCTTCACTGTTCAAATACGTATAGGTGTACGCAAAGGTGTTGTCTTTGTTTATGGTCAATGTGGTAGCAATACCGGGGCAATCGGCACAAGGTAACACCCCTTTGTATGTTCCTTCATAGTCCAAAGCGGTTTCGGCGGTGTGTTCATCCTTCATTAAGAGTTTTGGTTTGTTCACATACGCTGTAGCTGCACACAAAAAAATGACAAGACTAATATTTATGATTGTTTTTTTCATTTCTTTTTGTTTTTCCTAAGGATTAATAATTATTTTAATGCACTATTATAAAACGCATTCACCCAAATTTTTCAATGAAAATTTTGCATCTTCTTTTTCATTCTTGCTATACCGATATTGCTAAAAACCAAATTGTTTTGTGGGGTCACAAAAAATATCGGCCCCACAAAAAAGTATCCATATCGCAAATTTGTCATACGTTTTAGCAAATAAATCCGAGAGAAAGATTTCAATTCAGGGTATGCTGACATCGGTATGGTAATATGGCATTGCCAGACAACCCTTTGGAGAGGACCGACACCCAAAAGAAAAAAGGAGATGTATCAATGAAACAACTGAAACTAACCGTCACCATTATTCTGGCCTTTTTACTGAGCAGTGGCATCGCATCGGCACAAATCCAATACACGCTCGTGGATGATATCGCGTTCCATGAGTTCAAGTATTATGACCTGGACCAAAACGGTAGTGCTGATATTGCACTTTCATGGGACTATGATAACTTTCAATACGAAACTGAGGCGAGTGCAGTGATTCCCTTGGGGGCCAACGCTCAAAACGGATTTGTCTCTACAGGTTCCTTGGCCACTAAAATGGAAGCAAATGACCTGATTGATGGCAGTCTTTCGTTTACCAATGATGCTGTATTGCTCAACGAATACTTGGATACGTGGGATAATACTTATTATAAATGGGGGAATTGGGACAATATGAATCCGGGTGAATCGGCTTACGTTGGATTCCGGTTTGCAGATGAAAATGACGACCTCTACTACGGCTGGATGCGAGTATACATTGACCCCTCATACCTTTACATCACCCTGTTTGACATGGCCTGGGAAGATGAGGTTGGCAAAGCGATCCTTGCTGGTGATTCCGGTTCGACAGTGCCGGTTCCCGGCACCCTGGGCATCATGCTGGCCGGATTGTTACTTCTGACGGCTGTCAAGCGACAGACCATCAGATAAAGAACCAGAAACCCGCTCAGGTGGATCTGTCAAAAAGACCACCTGACTGTCACTGAAACAAGAGGAGGCAACACATGAAAAAAACAAGCGTATTAATGACACTGATCACGGCAGTAACTCTCATCGTTACCGCATCGGCCTGGGCCAGTCCCTATGCCGTAGAAGTGATTGATTATTCAGGGACTTTCGGCCCATCTCCATATGATGATCCCCAATCCGTTTTAGGGAAACCGGCCACAGATTTTATAAACTCCTGGGGAAGTCAAGACCCGGCAAAAGTGAAACTTGTGGAGCCAGCCTATAACACCGATTCTGATGGGAACAAATTGATCACGACCCTGAACAATGGGGCCTATATCACTGTGAAATTCGACCATCAGGTTATGGATGATCCCAACAACCCCTATGGCATTGACTTCCTGGTATTTGGCAATGCACTCTTTACCGGGCAGGGGTACGTTAACGACGCGACGGATATGAACACGTATCAACTAACCGGCGGCGGTTGGTTCGAAGAGGTCACCGTGGCGGTAAGCCAGGACGGAACCAATTGGTATACCTATACGAATGGGCCATTTGCTGATTCTGCCTTCCCCACCCAAGGATATGCATGGGATGCAGCCAATGCCCAGTGGACTGACACTGAGATGGATTTTACCAAACCAGTTGACCCAGGCCTTGCAGCCACACTGTCCGGCGGCGGGATTACCGCGGCACAGGCCATTGCCATGTATGATGGCTCTGGCGGCGGTACCGGGTTTGACCTTGCCGACTCTGGATACGACTGGATTCAATACATCAAAGTGACCGGCAACGGTGGAGAGATTGATGCGTTTTCAGACGTCGCAGCCGTACCCGCACCGAGTACGTTCTATCTCTTAGCCGTGGGTCTGATGGGGCTGGTTTGCAAACGGAGATCGGTTTAGACGATATAAATGTTGGGTTGCGTTCCTCAACCCAACATTCAGTCGTATGATTTATACCGACACCCATTTTCATTCAAATAATCACCCCATGTTCAATGGTGTTACGTTTGTTGATCATTTCTTGCTTTTATGTGGTAGGTCACTTTGTGGCCTATAAGAATCTGAAACAGCAAAAAAATCCTTTTTTTTAGCAAAAACGTCATATCAATAACCAATGACAAGATGAGCTAATCGTAGTATATGCTAATAATAAGGTAGGAGTAACACAAATAAAGTATGAAAAATAAAGTCGCCATCTTCTTCACTGTAGCAGTGTTGGTATTTGGGGTTGTGTTTTATCTCTATCTTAAAATGCCCTCCCATCAAACAGCACCTACAGCAACGGATAGAACATCACCAGTCCCGCCTGCGGTCTCCAATATCAGTAAAACGGATGAATCTGCCCCGATTCAGCAGGAGGGAAAAGAGGCACTGGCGGCACCCAAATTGCCTTTAATAAAGACAACTTCACAAAATGATGGCTCGATTGAGATTGCGGATGTGGATGACAATCAGACCATTGAACCGGATTTTACACAGGAGGAGCTGGAGGATATCTACCTGAGGGCTCAGGTGTTCCGGGATGAGGCCTTGGACGCGTTTCCATTATACTCCGTGGAAATCCACCGCCCCAAAGGGCTGGATCCCGGATACATAGAGGAAAACGGGATCCGGATATATAAATCCTATGGTCCACCGCCCAACGAGGTGTGGATCAGGATCAGACCGGAAAACGCCCGGGAAATGAAGGAAATTATGGCGCAGACTGCGGACCTGTACCGGGACTATATGAACCAGTATCCACATCCTGTCAGGATTGTCCACTGGGTAGGCGGTCAGATATTTGCCGCCGCAACTTACAATGCTGATGGTCAGGCCGTTGTTCACTGACAGTCATATCCTCAATAAAGGTTACCTTAACGCTTAAGAAAAGGAGGGCTAGCTATGAGAAGTCAAATTAAGTGGCTGGGCCGGGGGTTCCTGGCAGCCGCTTGTATCGTATTATTGTTGATCGGCCCAGTTCATTCGGCCGACAACTTTTTTCTTTACGGAAACCAGGGCGCGGAAAATATCAGTGAGGTAGATATTCCCCCTGCTACCCAGTCCTGGTTTACTGCAGTGGATTATTTCCGGGGCGGTCCCAACCAAGGAAAGATGCTAGCAGCGACTGGAAGGTGGGTATATATCCAGGCGGCTGTGGGATCCAGTGAGTGGATCAAAGTGGGTGAAGTAAACGTCGCAATGGATCCTTCGTTCATTAAAATTTCCCCTTCTGGAGAACAAGTGGCCTTGGGTATGGGATTTAATAAAAAGCTTCTGGTTTTTGATGCATCGGTTCTGGACGCAGGAACGCCTGAAGCACCGGTGGATCTCATGGCATCGGAACAGGTCAAAAAATTTAATGAAAACTACTATGATGCGGCATGGGTTGGGGAAACCCACCTGGTCATCAACGGCGGCTGGTGGATTGTGCCCGGGCAAAGCTCAGAAAGCGGTGTTGCCGCCCTGGATATAAGGAATGAAGCCAATTGGACGGTGCCGGTCTGTGGCACCATCCCAGGATCATCCTCCAGCATTGCAGTGGATCTGGACAACAACCTTTACTTCGGCATCGGGTACAGCCAGACCCGAACCGGAGAGATCAAGGTCTGGCCGGCCAACACCTGGTGGGACGGCTCCGATGCATTAGGGGTGGCGCTGGCCTATGACGGACCGGAAGGCTTTATGATTATAGAGGAGGTCCTCAGTTCGGCCTACCTTGGATTTGACGGAGAAGGCAACCTCCATGTGGGCGGCGGCCAGTTCGTAGAAAATTCGAACGATCCAACTGGTGAAGAAATTGGATTTGCCGCCCTGATCAATCACAAGCTTCTGGATGAAGCCAGGGCATTTATTGCAGATCCAGCAGTCGGATTTTCCCCCTTGGCGGATGCCGAGGAAACCCAAGGGGGCTATTACCGGGAATTTGCACCGGATCCCTGCAGGAACGACACAGCGACGGGCATCCTGGCCAGCGGAGATTCAATTTCCGTTTCCTGGAATCCCACCAACGCCACCTGCAATATTGGTGGGAATGACGATTATTGGGGGCCCGGTGTCCACCCCAAGCTGACCACCTATACCATTGATCCAAACCGTGACGGGGACAACGACGGCGTATTGGACGTGGCCGACTGGTCGCCCAACACCTGGGATGACACCAATACCGACGCGGACAATGATGGATACGGCAATATCATTGACGCGGATTTTAATAATGATGATATAGTGGATTTAAGTGATCAGCTGTATTTCATCAACAACTACGGATCTGCTGATTCGATTGCGGATATGAACAGTGACGGAATCGTCGATTTAAGTGATCTGCTATTGTTCCGGAACCAATATGGAGAATTGGCCCCATACTATAACTTTTAAGGAGATTTAAAATGAAATCCAAATTTACAATTGTATTAGTAACCTTATTTTCAACTCTGTTTGTTGGCAACTCTTTCGCAAGCTGGTCTTACAGCATATCAAGCGATTATACACCGGGAGATGCTACAGCTGAATTTACTCTAAATTTTTCAACAATTGATCAGGCTGCGACTCTTTATTCTTACGATCTTGGATTTATATTTGATTCATCAGAACTCACCTATATCAGCCATGAATACGAAAATCTCAACGGAATCATCGCAGAAAACTATGGACAAACTAGCATTGAAGACGGATTCATTAATTCTTTTAATGCAGGTACTTGGTCCTTATCCCCCGGCTTGACTGTAGAGGCTAATACAACTGTTGCCTTAGGTAACATTCTCTTCCAGGTTTCCAATTCAGCAATTGCTGACAACCTTACGGATTTTGATTTTAACTACGACTATAACCTATTTAAAACAATAGTGGATATGGTTGATGTTGCCGAAAACGAAACCAATTTTCCACATCATTTAACAGATGTTGCTGCAGTCCCTATCCCTTCTGCCCTGTTTCTCATCTACGCAGGCCTCTTGGGACTGGCCGGAATCAGGCGTAAATAAACCTGATCCAATATGGAAGCGTTTATAAATTAACAAAGGCATCGGGTTTCCCCGATGCCTTTGTCATCCCCCCCCCAACGCCTTTGATGAACAACCATGAATGACATGAAGACCATATTTCTGAACACATTTATCATTGTCCTGATCCTATTCCCCATCCTTGGCTTTGCAGCCGATGAAAAAAAAAACGCAACATCCCCCTTCTATCCATTGAACAACCCGTCATAGACGTCGGCACCCTGGTAGAAGGCCGGCTCATTCGCCACACATTTTTGTTGCAGAACAAGGGAGATGCCCCCCTGCTCATTGACCGGGTGGAGACAGAGTGTTCCTGTACCCGGGTGCATCATGACGACATTATCAAACCGGGAAACAACGCTTACTTCAGGGTCACCTTGAATACTGCCGGCCAGACCGGTGCCTGGACAAAAACCATACGGGTGTTTTCCAATGATCCCATGCAGCCGGAAGTCCGACTTTCCATCAAGGCCAATGTCCTCAAAGCCGTGAGCGTAACACCGGATCGGGTGTTTTTCAACGGTACCGTGGGGACCGCCCTGGACCAGGTGGTGACCATCACCTCCCCGGACGGCAGCCCCTTTTCCCTGGCACTTAAGCAAAGCCAACTTCCCGACCAGGTTGGATTCTATATAGAACCTAAAGCAAACCAATACCGGGTGCATATACGTAACAAGGCCCAACACGCTGAAACCGCCAGGGGCCGAATTTTTCTGACCACGGATATTCCCCACCGCCCCCTGATCACCCTTCCTGTCTTGTCCAGGATTCAGGATGTATTCACCCTATTTCCATCCACCATTGATTTTGGACACATTAAAAAATCATCCCATCCAAACGCCTCACATAGAAACATTACCCGGTCAATTAACCTGAAATATAAAAGAAATCATCTGCCTGAGATTGTTTCCATAAAAATTGATCCAAAAAAATTCCAGACACAGATCACCCCAATAAAAGATATGGGGATTCTAAGGATAGATGTCATTGCAGATATAGATCAATTTGGACAAGGAACATATAAAACCCAACTTGAACTGGAGATAAACACGGAGGGAACACGGACATATTCAATTCCTGTAGAAATGACCGTTTACTGATGCATGTTAGGGGCTATCCATAATCGGTTGTGGGCAGACCGCGGTGAGAAGACCTTTGGTCTGCCCGTGACCGCTATACCATTAAACTCCAGAGGACCCCTGCTGCAATGGCAGAGCCGATAACCCCTGAGACATTGGGGGCCATGGCATGCATGAGCAGAAAATTGGTGGGATCTTCACGCTGGCCCACCATCTGAACCACACGGGCGGAATCAGGTACGGCAGAGACACCCGCCGCCCCCACCAGGGGATTGATTTTGGATTTCAGGAACAAATTCATAAACTTGGCAAACAATACGCCGCATGCGGTTGCAATACAAAAAGAGACCGCGCCAAGTACGAAGATGCCAACAGAGCTGCTGGTCAAGAAGACATCGCCCTGGGTAGAAGCGCCTACCGTCACCCCGAGCAAAATGGTGGCAATATCAATCAGGGCTGTACGGGCGGTTACCGCCAGACGTTCAGTCACGACCGCTTCTTTGAGTACATTGCCAAAGCAGAGCATGCCCAAAAGCGGCAGGGCCGCAGGGGCCAAAAAGCAACACAGCAGGAAGGCCACGATGGGGAAAATCATTTTTTCGCGTTTGGTCACCACCCGGGGCTCTTCCATTTTGATCAACCGCTCTTTTCGGCTGGTCAGCAGCTTCATAATGGGGGGCTGAATCACCGGCACCAGGGCCATGTAGGAATAGGCCGCAACAGCAATCGGCCCGATCAATTTAGGTGCCAGTTTGGCAGTGAGGAAGATGGCCGTTGGGCCGTCGGCACCGCCAATAATACCGATTGAAGCGGCTTCGTTGGGCGCAAACCCCAGTGCCAGCGCCCCCAGGAAGGTGATAAAAATACCAGCTTGGGCCGCAGCCCCCAGCAGCATAAGTACCGGCCTTGCCAGCAGGGTTGAAAAATCAGTCATTGCCCCGATTCCCAGGAATACCAGGGGCGGATAAATTCCCTGGGTCACCCCAAAGTAAAGATAATGGAGTACCGAATTGCTCTCGTAAATTCCCAGGCCCAGCCCCTTGAAAATAGGGATGTTACCAATGAGCATGCCAAATCCGATGGGGACCAGGAGCAACGGCTCGTAATCCTTGGCAATGCCCAGGTAAATAAAGACCATACCAATGATGATCATGATAACATTACGATAATCGCAGAGATAAAATCCTGTGTTTTGAAAAAACTCTATAAATAAAGCATCCATTCGATTAGTTTCCTTTGGGTTCTTCGGCGTTATCGGCATCCGCACCGATTGATGAGAAGGTGTCAATAAACAGATCCTGGTCCCAGGTGAAAAGCCCCGCTTTGTCGGGGATAATAATACCGGATTTTAACAGGACATTTAGATTTGTATGGGGGTCCTTCAGGCCCGAAACCTGGGCCAGGCGAAGCAGTCTTGGCAAAGAGAAATGATCTTCCATGGTTCTTACCAAAAGGGCATACTGCTTGGCAGTTTCCTTGTGCGCCGCTGTAATGACCAGCACCTCAGGTTCTGGCGTTTTGGTCTTTTCAGGGAACCAGTCTTTTATCTTTTGAGGATTTTCAAACAGCTCAATTGCTTTATAAAGCTGGGATATCACCAGGGACAACATAACCAACCCAGAAAACACAATGGAGATCCCCACAACAGAAATCGCCCATCCGTTGTTGGCATTAATTGCTTCAATACCGTACAAAAGCCACCTCCTAAATTTTAATTCGGTTGTTAATACCTCATTTAATACATCGCCGGGATGTCTATATCTGCAATTTGTTTAGCAAAGGGAGCGCGATCGTCCAGAAAGGTCTGCCACGCCGCCATCACAGCCTCAGCCGACGGGGTATCTTCCTGAATAAACGCAAGGAAATCCTCCCTGGAAATCCCCCAGGCCGCCCCCCGTTCCAAAGCCGTGACAGTACCGATGTAGATCCCTTTCCGACTCAAAATTTCCATGGCGGCAAAATCGCCGGGTTGATCCAGAACCAAACCTTTGTCCGTTTTTAGACCAATCATCAGGGTTCCTTTTTCCAACAAGAAAAAGAACTGGGCCGGTTCCCCCTCACAGGCCAGGGTATCACCCGTGTGCAGCTCCCATTTTTGAAATAATCCCTTTAATCGGTCCGTCCCCTCGGCATCCAGACCGTTAAATACGGCAGATGTCTGTAATACCGCTTCAATAGTTTCCATAATCCCCTCGTTGTAATAATGGTTTGCGCCTAATTTACTAAGAAAAGCATTCAATCACATTTTACAGGGTCTGTCGAGTCCTAAAAACAGACTATTTCACCCGGTGAAATCGGTTTGAATTTGCGCCGTTCACTGCGGGTTCACAAAACTTTAGGGGAGGTCTATATCATAATTGTTGACTGAAAAGGATCTGTTATCGTATGATCCTGCCAAATTTTTAACATCCGCCCAATGAATAAAAATCAATGGAGAAAAACATGAAAACTAAATTGTGTTCCCTTGCTGTATGTCTGGCGTTTCTTTTTACACTGTTTCTGGCCGTGGGCCCGATCGCAGCCCATGCCTCTGAAAAAAAAATAAAGGCGGGTTTCATCTATGTGGGACCTGCCGGTGATTACGGCTGGACCTATGCCCATGACCAGGGCAAAAAAATGGCAGAAAAGAACATCCCCGGCCTTGACACTGTGATTGTGGAATCCGTTGCGGAATCCGATGCCATGAGAATCATCGACCGCCTGATTCAGCAGCAAAAATGTGATGTGGTGTTCACCACCTCCTTTGGCTATATGGATGACACCATCAACGCCGGGAAAAAATACCCCAATAAAAAATTTATGCACTGCTCCGGCTTTAAACGCTCTGACAATGTCGGCACCTACTTTGGCGAACTTTACCAGATGTACTACCTCAACGGCCTCATGGCAGGGGCGCTCACCAAAACCAACAAAATTGGTTATGTGGCGGCATTCCCCATTCCCGAACTGGTTCGCCATATCAACGCCTTTACATTAGGGGCCCAGGCCGCCAACCCCAATATTGAAGTGAATGTCAAATGGATCTATGCCTGGTACGGCCCGGACAAAGCCAAGGAAGCGGCCGAAGCCTTGATCTCCGAAGGCTGCGACGCCTTGGCGTTCAGTGAAGATACGCCGGCAGTCATTGAAGTCGGCCAGGCCCACAGTGAAAAGGGCAAACAAATTTACACCTTCTCCCACTACTCTCCCATGCAGTCTTACGGTAAAGATTCTGTTGTTTCCGGCCAGCTGATCAACTGGGGAGGTATGTACACCAAAATTGTCAAAGAGATGCAGACCGGCACCTGGAACCCCAAAGAAGATATCTGGTGGCTGGCCAAAGAGGGTGCGGCTCGCTTGGGCGGCAATGAACAAGAGGCCATTAATCCGAAATTTATTCCTGAACTGAAAGCAAAAATGGTGGACACCCCTGATCTGGGCAAACTCTCCGCATATGATCTGGTCATGAAACGCTATGACCAGATGAAACAAGGGGTTGATGTCTTCGAACCCTTTACGGGTCCCATCAAAGACAACACCGGTAAGATTCAAATCAAAGCCGGTGAAAAAGCGAACAAAGGGGATTTGCTTTCCATTATGTATTACGTTGACGGTGTGAATGGAAACATTCCCCAATAACGGCCATGGGCCGACCGGATCTTTCACCGCGGTTTGCCACAACAAACAATGAAAGAACCGAATGGGTTTGCATCGGTCTTTACATTAAAAAAAGCCGTTACATTGATTTAACGTTTTGACCATCAAGGCCGGGACCCATTTCCCGGCCTTTTTACAACATAAAACACACACATAACGCCATGAAAAAAATTCAACGCCTTGAAATGGTAAACATCAGCAAATCATTTCAGGGTGTCCACGCCAACAAGGATATTAATCTGAGGGTGGACGCCGGCGAAATTCTTGGGCTTCTAGGTGAAAACGGTGCTGGCAAGACCACCTTGATGAACATCCTCTCCGGTCTTTACCAGCCCGATGCCGGTGAGATCCGAATCAACAGCAAGCCCATAAAAATCACCACGCCTTTGGAATCCATCCATCACGGTATCGGCATGGTTCACCAACATTTTATGCTGATCCAAAATCACTCGGTAATCGAAAATATTGCTTTGGGCTACAAGGACACCCCGTTTTTCTTTCCCAAAATTAAAATCCGGGAATGGGTGGCAACCTTCTCTAAACAATTTGATTTCCGTATTGATCTGGATCAGAAAGTCTGGCAGCTGTCCGCTGGTGAACAGCAACGGGTGGAGATCATCAAAGCCTTACTCAACGGGGCAGATCTGCTGATTCTGGACGAACCCACCTCGGTACTTACGCCCCAGGAGATCGAAGAGCTGATCACCATTTTGAGACGGATGAAAGCCGAAGGGCACGCCATGATTTTTATCTCCCACAAACTGGATGAAATCATGGATATCTGCGACCGGGTCACGGTGCTTCAAAAGGGACAAATTGTAGGCAGTGCCCACACCCGGGACACGGATAAAAAAGGCTTGGCCCGAATGATGGTGGGCAGGGATGTGGTGTGGCAGATGGGCAAAGAAAAACTGCCCAAAGGCGACAAAGTGCTCAGCGTTAAGGACATCCATGTCATTGGAGATAAAGGCGTGCCGGCCATCAAAGGTGTTTCCTTTGACCTCTATCAAAATGAAATTTTTGGGGTTGCCGGGGTTGCCGGAAACGGCCAGCGTGAACTTGCCGAAGCCATCACCGGTATCCGCAGCATCCACAAAGGCCAGGTGAAAGTGGGAAAAACAGATATCACCAACATGTCCCCCCGTAAGATCTACGACCACGGGATTTCCCATGTCCCCGAGGAACGGATCCGATTCGGCATTGCGCCAGGACTCTTCTTATACGATAACGCCATCCTGAAACAGCACCATCTGGAAAAATTCTCCAAGCGCTATTTTCTCAAATACAACCAGGTGAAAAAACATGCGATGGAACTTGTATCCGATTTCAGGGTTTCGACCCATTCCATTAATAACCAAATCCGGAATCTGTCCGGCGGTAATATCCAAAAGCTGATTCTCGGCCGGGAAATCAGCGAACGGCCTCGCCTGCTTGTGGCATCCCACCCCACCTATGGGCTGGATGTGGGTGCCACCGAATTTTTAAGAAAACACATGCTAACCCTGAGAAAACAGGGCAGCGCCGTGCTACTCTTTTCCGAAGACCTGGAAGAGATTTTTGAACTCTGCGACCGGGTGGCCGTAATTTTCGACGGGGAATTTATGGGCATCCTTGAGACGGATGATCCCCGCTTAAGCGATATCGGTCTGATGATGGCAGGATCCAAACGGATCGCACCTGAAACCAACCCAGCAACCTAAAGACGCAACCGTATTTATCCATGATACAGATTACCACCAGCGACCGGTTCAACATCACTGCGTTCCGGTCCTTTATGACCAATGTCGGCGCCATGGGGGCAGGCCTTCTGGCCATCAGCGTTGTGTTTCTTCTGGCCGGCGTCAACCCCCTGTATGCCATCTCTCAAATTTTTCTGGGCTCATTTGGGTCCATGTACGGCATTAAGGAAACCATTACCAAGGCCATCCCTCTGATCCTCATCGGATCAGGTCTCACCCTTGCTTTTCGTGCCAAGTTCTGGAACATCGGTGCCGAAGGCCAGCTACTGATGGGGGCGATTTTTGCCACCTGGACGGCCCAGGCCATTGGCCAGGTCTTGCCCTCTCCTCTCACTGTTCCTTTGATATTTCTTGCCGGATTTGTGGGCGGGGCGTTATGGGGCATCATTCCGGCCATCCTAAAAATCAAGTATGCCATCAATGAAGTGATCACCACCTTAATGCTCAATTATATCGCCGCCGAATTCCTGACCATGCTCATTGTCGGCCCCTGGAAGGGCAAATCCCGGTTCGGATTTCCCGGCACAGACAATCTTCCCGAGTCAGCACTTCTCGGTGTGATTTCCGGTTCGCGCATCCATTATGCGACCCTGATCCTGGCCATGGTCTGTGCGGTATTACTCACCGTGCTGGTCTACAGAACGCGGTTTGGGTATGAAGCCCGGGTGGTGGGAGAAAACCCTGATGCCGGTAAATATGCCGGTATCGACTTTTTAAAAACCAGCCTTATTCTCATGTCCATATCAGGGGGGCTGGCAGGATTCGCCGGTGTGGGTGAAGTGGCTGGCATCCACCACTATCTTGGATATCCGGCTTCGGTTTCTTCAGGATATGGGTTCACTGCAATTATCGTGGCCTGGCTGGCCAAGTTGAACCCCTTGTACACCGTCATATCCGGTATCGTTTTTGCCGGCATTATTGTGGGCGGTGATGCCATTCAGATCTCTTTGGGGCTGCCGGCTGCCACCGTACAGATCGTCAATGGTATGTTGCTCATCTTTTTAATCATGGCCGACTATTTTCTTCACCATAAAATCAATATTAAATTTGGGAAATAAACACATGGAAGAGATCATTATATCGACCATTCAACGCACCATGGTGGCAGGTACCCCCCTGCTGCTGGCCACCACCGGTGAAGTATTGTGCGAACGGTCTGGCATTTTGAACCTTGGGGTGGAAGGTGTAATGGCCGTGGGTGCTGTGGTGGCCTTTATCGTGACCATGACCACCGGGCAGCCCTGGCTCGGGGTATTGGCGGCTGTGGGCGCGGGCATGGCCATTTCCGTGATCCATGCATTTGCATCCATTTCCCTCCAGGCCAATCAGGTGGTATCAGGCCTTGCATTGACCATGGTTGGCCTCGGGCTTTCTGGCATGATGGGCAAATCCTACGTGGGGCGTCCCCTGTCCATTAAAATGGAAGATATACAGATTCCCTGGCTCTCAGATATACCATACATCGGCAAAGCGCTTTTTCACCAAAGTCCTTTTTTCTACATGGCGATTATTCTGGCCCTGCTGGCCTGGTTCTTTTTGGAACGGACCCGACTGGGAATACAGGTACGCTCCACCGGGGAAAATCCCAAAGCCACTGAAACCCAAGGCGTAAATGTCTATGCGGTGCGGTATTGGTCTGTCATTATTGGGGGGGCGTTTTCTGCGCTGGCCGGGGCGCATCTGTCTATCTCCTACTCCAAATCATGGGTCGAAGGCATGACCGCTGGCCGGGGCTGGATTGCCATTGCCTTAACGATTTTTGCCCTCTGGAATCCAGGCCGCGCCATCTGGGCCTCTTTTTTATTTGGCGGCATCTTTGTTGCCCAATATCTGATGCAGCCGTTAGGCATATCCCCCAATTTTCTCGCCATGCTGCCCTACGCTGCCACCTTAATCATCCTTTTTGCCATCTCCCTTAGAGACGCCAAAAAGCTCAACGCTCCGGCCATGCTTGCCGCGCCTTACAAACGAGGAGAAAGATAAGACCCAGCAAGGGTGGAAAAATAGGGTGAGCACCATTTACAGGTACAAAAAACACAGCCCCATAATGAGTGTGGGGACCAATGCATAAGCCAGCAGCAGCAGGGGTGAAATACCATTACTGAAATACCCCTTTAAAAGGGATTGGCCCGCGGGATTGGGAGCATTGGCAATCACGGTGAGCCCGCCGCCGGTCACGGCACCCGCCACCACCGCATATTTCAAACTGTCTGTGAATCCAGGCACCAACGTGCTCAAGTAGGTGATGGCCGCATTATCGTTAAAGGCGGTGAGTATAGTGGCACTGAGCATCAACGGCAGCTCTGTTAAACTGCCCAGTACCGGTGCAATCCACCAGCCTTGAAGGCCGCCGTGGATCACAAGCCCTCCCAGAAAAAACCCCACCAACATAGGCGATTTTAAGCTGACACTATTCTGGAACGGCCAGGTCACATGGCTGAACCCAATAAAAAAGAGCATGCCGGAAACAAAGATTGCCGGATAATGGGCATTGGCAATGGTCCATACCATAAAGGCGATATGCACAGCAATGATCCAACCGGGAACGTTGCCGGATCGTCTGTCCCAATTGGGATCACTGAGCTTGGGCCGCTTGTCCCTTGGCAGCAGCCCCGGTACCGAAACACTCATCTGCTGAATTTTAAGGTCTTCAAACTCCTGCTCAAAGGTCTCCTCTAACAGGGTGCAATCCGTGTCATCCATTTCACAGTCCGTCATTGTGGACGTTTTGACGGCCTCTTTAATTCTTTGAAATTCTTCATTCAAGTCATGGCTGATGCGTGCTTCAGCATTTTTCAAATGGGTTTTAAGATACTCGGTGTGAATATATTGTTCCTTGATCTCAGATTTTAATACAGACAGCTTAAATTTGCGCGCCAGCGCTGCCATCTCTTTTCTAAACACCAGAAACACCAAGGCATTGGAAATAAGGATCCCCACAACCGCCTTCCAGCCAAAGGTGGTGAACATAAACGGCAAATTCCAGTCCCAGGGTCCGGCCACCATAAGTACCGGGGGTGCTGCAAAATGGGTCAGGGTTCCCCCCACTGAAATATTGACAAACAACAGAGCGATGGTGGCATATTTGAAAGCATGACTTGGCTTTAATTCATAAAATTTACGAGCCAGCAGCATGGCCGAAATCGTCATGGCGGCAGGTTCCGTAATAAATGACCCTAAAATCGGTCCCAGGGTCATAATGGTCAGCCACCATGCCGCCAATGTTCCGTTAAAGACTGCGGCGACACGGCTCATGATCTTTTCCGAAAAAATCAAAATCGGTCGGGAAGAGGCCAGGGTCATGATGACCACAACAAACATGGGCTCAGTATAATTCACCCCGCTGATATAAGTCACAAAGGTATGCCAGTCGTAAAAAAGTACAATGGCGCCAGTAAGTACAATGGCCCACAGCCCAAATACCACTTCAACCTCTCCCAGGAAATGGAACAACTCCGCCCCCAGCCGGGTAGAGTGTTCTGACACCTTCCCTGCATCAATATCCTTTTGATGTTCCGCCTTCCATTTATGGGCGTAATACAGAAATTTACTGCTCAAAAACGTGTGAAGGATGGCCGCCAGAAAGATAAGCGTGGCCACCAGGTTAAACGGCGCACATTTAATGCGATGAATTAGAATGGCACCAACGCCCTGTATATCCGAATCGTTGTAACTGCTGAAACTTGGTGGAAAATTCACATTGTTCCCTTGGGAGGCCGCACTTCCGCCAGCATGGACAATCGGTGTGGACAAGCAGACAAAAACCAACAGGATGATTGCAGATCGTAATTTCATAATCCCCGACACTACCTTATTAGATTGTTTACCTGAAAGAAAAGGGATAGTGGATTCATTCCTTTCAGGAGATGTTGTGGGCAGGCCTTGGTGAAAGATCCGGTCCGCCCATGGTCGTTAAAATATTTATCCACTCAAACAATTCAACACAACTTATCCCGTTTATTAGGATTTGACAACAGGAAACCCTTATCAATATAGCATTGCACCGATATGCACTTCCGGTTGAATTTTTTCATTTCATACTTAACTTTTGTCAAATGTCAGAAGATGCCACTTGTCCTGGCCGCTGCTTGAAGGAAAACATCCTTTCACCGTGTTCCGACACAGGCAAATGCGCATTTGTCTCCACGCTGCTTGACACCTTGAAGCACTTGGGAAAAACCGAGTGCATTATACGCTGTTGATCAACAAAAACGGTGCCCCCATGAGACGCTTTAAAAACACCATGGTCTTTCACTTGGCTGTCATGTTTATGTACAGCACAAACGCTGTTGCCATTTCCATTCCCGATGAACAACAACTGGGGGATAAGTACATGAAGCGCATTGAAGATCAACGGCGCATCATCTATGACCCTGTGGTCCTAAAAATGATGAATATTGTGGGCACGCACATCACGGCAGTCCTGCCACCGCAGCCCTTTGAGTTTAACTTTAATCTAATCAACGACGATACTTTCAACGCATTTGCCAGCCCGGCGGCCAATATTTTTATCCACAAAGGGTTGATCGCCGCGTTGGACACCATGGATGAATTTGCGGGTATCATGGCCCATGAAATTGCCCATGCGGCCAGCCGCCACGTCTCAGAATCTATTGATCGATCCAGGCTGGTCAGTTTTGGCAGCATGGCTGGCATGCTGGCAGGCGTCCTTATCGGTGCGGCTGGCGAAAATGGGGACGCCGCTCAGGCGCTTACCCTGGGATCAATGGCAGCCGGGCAATCCGCCATGCTCTCATTTACCAGAGCAAACGAAACCGAGGCAGATCAAAAGGCGGTATTGTTCATGGCGCAAACCGGATACCACCCTCAAGGCCTGCTTTCCGCCCTGAACAAAATCAGGGCGTTAGATTACCGGGGTGTGGAAGGTATCCCTGATTATTTTAAAACCCATCCCGGTACAGGAGATCGTATTGCCCACCTTGCAGGTATTCTTGGGGATTACACCCTGCCCCCCCACGCACCGCCGCCACCAGCCAACTATGATTTTCAAATGGTCAAAAACCGGGTCATCGGCCTCTATTGCGATCCAGACCTCTATATTGACACACTGGAAGTACTGCTGGAAAAAGATCCCAAAAACAAGGCTGTAAACTACGGCCTGGGCTTGCTTTACATGAGAACCAGCCGACTGGATGAAGCCCGTATCCTGCTTAATACAGCATTGGCCCAAGCGCCCTTTGATCCTATGGTGCTCATGGCACTGGCTCGGCTGAATATCTGTTCAGGCAATTATAATGCCGCCCTGACCGTCCTAAAAGGGGGCACTTCGGACACTGTGCTTGGGGACTTAGGAATCTACTATCGATCCGTAGCTCAGATTGAAACCGGCAGCTTAGATGCGGCAGAGTCTGGACTGGCCAGTATCCTTGATAGACATCTTCCCGGATTTGAAAAGGCCAATTACCATATGGCCAACATTATGGCCAAACGGGGCAACGCCCCATTATCCAGTTACTATCTTGGCGTATATTATGCAGACACCGGCAACGTGAAAACCGCTGTCCATCATTTAAAAAAAGCGATAGATACCCTTGAAGATAACGTGTTAAAGAAAAAAGCTGAAGAGACACTCAACCGACTCAGAGACAAAGATAAATAACGCCTTTCAATTCGTTCCACTATTACAAAAATAACCTAATTTTATAAACTTTTCGTTATATCGCTCAGAAAAAAAGGTGGACTGACTCTAAGTTAACCGATCTGGCACATCCTATATTTTCATAATAAAATCAAATTATTACAAAAAAAACACACTTAAAACATTCGTCTGGTATGGTTAATGCTAACTACAAAGCAAAGAAAACTTCACAACTAACTGTGAAAAGAAAACAAAACTGAAAGCACATACATCTCAAAGGGAGATCGTTGGGCTATCAGTTAAAAACATTTTTTAAGGAGAAAAACTATGAAAAAACTATTGGTAATTACAACGGCACTTCTTTTTATTGCACCAAGTGCATTTGCCTCACCTTTGAATGCGAATAACATGGAGCTGGGTGGATTGCAGAGCATTTTTAGCGACACTCTTAAATCGACTATTAATGTAAATACGGAGGAATCAGGCGCAGAGATATTTGCATTTCAATCAACTGGCGCAACTGCACATTACGTTGCAAACGTTGCGCCCAATTCGAGCAATATTGAATTTGGCATTTACGATCTTGCAAATCCGGACAACCAATTAACCATATTTAACAGCACTAACAACGTAGGCGATAATACGCAGATTTATATTGACTATAATGGTAGTAGTTTGATGTCTTACAGCCTTATAGGAGGCTATACCCCCATTGACACCATTACAATGGATCTTCCAAATTTTGGTTTTTATATAACCTCTTCAGACGGGACTTATTATTCTGTCTCCGCTGACAATCCAACAGAAACTGCTGACTTGGATGGAGATGGCGCATATGACAATGATCATTTCTTAGCATATGAAGGGAATGGTGACAAAGTCAATCTTCCATTGCCAAACAGCGATCCAACAATGGGACTCAATGATTATGCGCACTGGTATATTGCGGTAGAAGGCTCTGCACTTGATGGTACTAACGATAATTTCACCGATATGCTTGTCCACTTTGAATCCATCCAACCTGTTCCGGAACCAGCCACCTTTGTATTGTTCGGTTTTGGTATGTTAGGCGTTTGTGGACTTCTCAGAAGAAAATAAGGATACTTAACTAAAAAAACAAACACCTAACCCCATAATGACATACAAATTAGGTTAGCCGAATCAACAAACCACAGAAGCCCCCATCTTTTTCGAAAGATGGGGGCTTCTAATTTTTACCTAAAAAATGCAAAAAAGCCCATGGGCCATGACTATTAACTATACACTATCAAAACTTTTAAACTGCATGGTAAAGGTTCCCCGACCTTGTGTTGCGGAACGAAGTGCAGTTGAATACCCAAACATTCGGGCCAGGGGAACAATGGCTTTGATCACCTGGATATCCGCTTTTGAATTGATAGATTCCACTTTACCGCCCCGGGTGTTGAGATCGGCAATGGCGTCCCCCATGTTTGCGTCAGGCACAAAGACTTCCACATCCATAATAGGTTCTAACAGCCCAATATCAGCTGATTTGAGCGCCTCTTTACACGCCATGGCAGCACATACTGAAAACCCAAGTTCATATCCCCGCCCCTCTTCGGTGGCACCATCAAGCAATACGATCTCCACATCCACAATGGGATAGCCTTTGAGGTATCCGCCCTCAAGGCTTTCACGAATCCCTTTTTCAATGGCAGGGATATAGGCATCAGGAATCTGGGTATCCGTGACTTCTGACTTAAACTGAACCCCTTCGCCCCGGCCAAGGGGACGCAGTGCCAGCGTCACATCAGCGTAGTGTGCTTTGCCCTGAATCTCCCTTTCAAATACCGCCTGCCCCCGGGCAGGTGCTTTCACAATCTCACGGTATACAACCTGGGGTTTTCCCACGTTGACCTTGGTGTTGAACTCTTTGACCATCCTTGAAATGATGATCTCAAGATGGAGTTCCCCCATCCCCGAAAGAATGGTCTGACCCGTCTCTTCATCCTTGCTCACCTTAAGCGTAGGATCCTCAATGAGAAATTTTTCCAGTACAGAATCCAATTTCTCCTGATCGGCATGGGTTTTAGGCTCAATGGCAATGGAAATCACCGGATCCTCGTATTCCATTTTTTCTAAGAATACAGGATGTTCTTGGGAACACAGGGTGTCACCGGTGCCAGACGCCTTGAGGCCCACAATACCAATGATGTCACCGGCAGAGGCTTCACTGAGCCGCTCACGCTTATTGGCGTGCATTTTAAGAATTCTGGACAATTTTTCTTTACGGTTCAAGGCCGGGTTATAGACATCAGACCCCGCCTCAATTTTTCCCGAATAAATCCGGGCAAAGGAGAGTTTTCGACCTTCAATCATAGAAACTTTGAAAATCAGTGCGGCCAGGGGGCCATTCTTTTCGGGCAAAAATTCAAGGGCTGTTTCAGTCTTGGGATGCACGCCTTTAACTGGCGGAATATCCTTGGGACTTGGCAAGTAAAAATCAATGGCATCCAGCAGCGGCTGGATGCCTTTATTTTTCAATGCAGATCCGCAAAGTACCGGCACAACATCCTGTGCAATGGTGGCCGTCCGAATGGCCGCCTTGAGCTCATGAACGGTGATCTCTTCTTCCCCCAGGTACTTTTCCATGATCTCATCATCCACCTCAGAAATCGCTTCAAGCAGCTTGTCCCGGTATTCAACAGCCAAATCTTCAAACTCAGGCGCAATGTCCGTGGTGGTATATTCCGCCCCCAGGGTTTCATCATCCCAGACAATCTGCTGCATATGGATCAGGTCAATTACGCCCCGGAACTGATCTTCAGCCCCGGTGGGGACCTGCAGGGCCACAGGGTTGGCGCCCAGCTTTTCACGGATGGAATCCATGGCGACAAAAAAATCGGCACCGGTCCGGTCCATTTTATTGATAAACGCCATCCTCGGTACCCCATACCGATCCGCCTGCCGCCAGACGGTCTCAGACTGTGGTTCAACCCCTCCCACGGCACAGAACACACCAATGGCACCATCCAGCACCCGAAGTGCCCGCTCCACCTCAACGGTGAAATCCACATGGCCTGGGGTATCAATAAGCTGGATATTGGCACCATGCCACTCACAGGAGGTTACGGCAGAGGTGATGGTGATTCCACGGTCCTGCTCATCCTGCATCCAGTCCATGGTGGCCTCCCCATCATGGACCTCCCCGATCTTGTGGGATCGTCCTGTATAATAAAGGATACGTTCCGTCACCGTGGTTTTACCCGCATCAATGTGGGCCATGATTCCGATATTTCTAATTTGAGCGATATTCTTTTTTTTACTCATTTTTAAGATGATCTCTATTCAATATCTTTTATGTAAAAGAAGCAAACCCATTTGGTTCTTTCATTGTTTGTTGTGGGCAAACCGCGGTGAAAGAACCGGTCGGCCCATGGCCGTTATTATGGGGATAATCACGGCCTGGCGTTAAGGCCCATGATCCTAATTTCTTAATTTAAAATGCTATTTGATACAGGATTGCCCCTTGAGTGTCAAGGCGGCCGCCAAGAAAAAAACTTGCAAAAAAAGAGGTGATTTTATAGTATTAAATATTTTTTTAAATGGGTACACGCCCTCAGTTAGGGCACACAAATACCAAAAACCAGGCGTTTAACAGATGATTCCCGGATTTGAAGCCATTGTTGAAGAAAGAATCAAACAGGCCCAGAAAGAAGGCCGATTTGACAACCTCGAAGGTCACGGCCGTCCCCTGAAATTTGATGACGCCAATGTCCCCGAAGCGTGTCGAATGGCCCATAAAATTTTAAAAAATGCGGGATTTCTTCCTCCGGAAATCGAAATTAAAAAGCAAATCGATTATACCCGGGACCTTATGGCAAGTATAGATGACACCACCTGTGAAAAAAAGAAATTGACCAAAAAGTTAAATTATCTGCTGGTTAAACTGGACAGTATCCGGGGGAAGGGGCCCCGGCGTTGGCTCTAACCAGAGACCGGTATCGAAGCCATTTAATAAAGAAGATCTCATGAGTATTAGCAAAAAAGATAAAGACGGACTGTTTAAGAATATATTTGTCGCCTATTTTATTCTGTTGCTTCACGTATTCCTTCTGGCTGGTATCGGGGTGACCGTTGTCCTGTTCAAAGGAATATATCACTACCTGCCCTGGATCATGGGCGGCATCGTTGTCTTTGTGCTCACTGTGGCATGGATTATCTACCGGCGCATGCGGACCACCTCGGAAAGCCTCAGCGAAGTATTGGGCATGCCCCAATTCCAGGACCGGGCCGTGGAGGTCAAACTCCTGGGCGGCGTTGCCTCATTTGAAATCAAAGCAAAACAGACAGACCATCTGCTGCCGGAACATGCCGGTACCAACCATGATCCTGGAGATCCGGGACATGCCCACCCCATGTACATTGAAGATGCGGCAGCACGGACCGAGCGTAAGATGCTGGAGCTCAACACCCTCTATGAAAAAGACCTTATTACAAAGGAAGAATATGAGGCAGCACGGCAAACCATTATTCAAGGATAGCCTGGATCATTCATAATCATTGAAATCTGCGGCTGACACCCAAAGGAGATCACTTTGGAAAAAATCAGGCTGGCCCTGCTGTCCGGCGGGGTATCCACAGAACGGGAAGTCTCTTTAAACAGTGGCAACCAGGTGTTTGACGCCTTGGACAAGGACAAATACGAAATCACCCGGTACGATCCCAAATTCGATATTCCAAAATTGACCACAGATGCCCCTGATATTGATGCGGCCCTGATTATCCTTCATGGGCCATTTGGAGAAGACGGCACCGTCCAGGGACTTTTAAACCTGCTGAACATCCCCTACCAAGGGGCTGGCGTTCTGGGGTCAGCCATGGCCATGAACAAATTAACCGCAAAAACGCTCTACCAGGCCAGCGGCATTCCAACCCCTGCCTTTTTATCCTATGACCATCAGGATTATAAAACTGGAGCCATCTCCATCTCCCATACCGTTGATACCTTAGGTCTGCCCATTGTTGTGAAACCGGTTTGTGCCGGTTCCAGTGTGGGAATGAGTATTGTCAGGGCATCAAAAGACCTTGATGCCGCCATTAAAAAAGGATTTGACCATGATGACACCTTGATTTTAGAACAATATATTGAGGGACTGGAACTGACCTGCGGGGTGTTGGGGAATCAGGATCCTGAAACACTGCCCGTCATTGAAATCCGCCCCGGACAAGACTATGAATTTTTTGACTACGAGGCCAAGTATGTGGCCGGGGCCACCGAGGAGATCTGTCCGGCACGCATTGACGATGACCTGACGGCTGAAGTTCAAGAGTTGGCCCTTCGCGCCCACAATACACTTTGCCTCAAAGGATATTCACGCACAGATCTGATACTCCGGGACCGTGAGCTGTTTGTGCTGGAGACCAATACCATACCGGGCATGACTGCAACCAGCCTGTACCCGCAGTCAGCAAAGGAAGCGGGATACAGCTTTTCAGCCCTGCTGGACAAATTGATTGACCTTGCAATTGAAGACCATAAACAAAAGAACCTGAGGAGGGCCAAATGAAAATCCTTGTTGTAGGCAGCGGCGGACGGGAACATGCTCTGGTGTGGAAAATTTCCCAAAGCCCCATGGTGGACAAGATATACTGCGCACCGGGAAACGCCGGTACCCGCACACTGGCTGAAAATGTTGCGATCAACGCCGATGATATTACCGGTCTGGCTGATTTTGCCATCCAAAACGACATTGATCTTACGGTGGTCGGACCGGAGGCCCCGCTGGTGGCAGGCATTGTCGATGTATTTGAAGAAAAAGGTCTCACCGTATTTGGCCCATCTAAAGCTGCCGCCCAGCTTGAGGGATCCAAACTATTCTCCAAAACCCACATGCAAAAATACAATATTGCCTGCGCCAAGGGCAAGCCCTTCACCGATCCGGCAAAGGCCAAAATCTATGCCCGAGCCCTGGGTGCCCCCTGCGTGGTCAAGGCCGATGGGCTGGCGGCTGGCAAGGGTGTTATTGTCTGCACCACCATTGAGGCGGCAGACCAGGCCATTGACAGCATGCTCAAAGACAACACCTTTGGTGATGCTGGCGCTGTTGTCATTGTTGAAGAATGCCTCAAAGGAGAAGAGGCCTCATTCATTTGCCTGACCGACGGCAACACCGTCCTTGCCCTGCCCGAATCCCAGGATCACAAACGGGTCTTTGACAACGACGAAGGGCCCAACACTGGTGGCATGGGCGCATACTCCCCAGCACCGGTGCTGGACCATATGCTTCGGACCAAAGCCATGGAAGACATAATGATTCCTGCCATAAACGGTATGGCCAAAGAAGGGACGCCATTCAAGGGCTTCCTTTACGCAGGGCTCATGGTAGACGGAGACGCACTCAAAGTGCTCGAATTCAACACGCGCTTGGGGGACCCCGAAACCCAGCCCATCCTCATGCGGCTGCAAAACGATCTAGTACCCCTGATGGAAGCCTGCTGCAACGGCACCTTGAACCAGCACAGCATCAAGATTGACCCCCGGGCGGCCATGTGTGTGGTCATTGCGGCTGCCGGCTATCCAGGCGCCTATGACACGGGCAATGCAATTACAGGGCTGGACAACGCCAACGCGGAGAAAGACACGGTGGTTTTCCATGCCGGAACTGCCATGGATGGGGATACGGTTGTGGCCTCAGGCGGTCGGATTCTGGGTGTTACCGCATTGGGCGACACCGTTGAAGACGCCATCCATACCGCCTATGACGCCTGCGGTAAAATTGCGATTAAGGACAGCTTCATGAGAAAGGACATCGGCGCCAAAGCGTTGAAACGGATGGCCATACCGCCCCAGGTTGGGGTGATCATGGGCTCAGATTCGGATTTTCCAGTGATGGCAAAGGCCCTGGCCATGCTCAAAAAATTTGATATCCCCTACTATGTCACCGTGGCATCAGCCCATAGGACACCGGAAAGGGCCTGCCAATTAGCCAGCGAAGCCCGGGAAAAGGGCGTTAAGGTATTAATTTGTGGTGCCGGCCATGCCGCCCACCTGGCCGGCGTTATCGCGGCTCACACCACCCTGCCTGTCCTGGGTGTTCCCATTGATTCCTCGGCGCTTCAAGGCATGGACGCACTGCTTGCAACGGTTCAGATGCCGCCGGGCATCCCGGTCTCCACCATGGCCATCGGTAAATCCGGCGCCCACAATGCCGGCATTACTGCGGCCCAGATCATCGGTGTGTCAGACCCTATAATCGCAGAAAAACTGGCTGCGTTTAAAACGGATATGGCCGATAAAGTGGCCCAAAAAGCTGCCGCCTTTGCCTAATCGATCCAACATCCGTCGGGTGGACCCTGTTCACCCGGCGCCAAACATCATACAAAAGGCTTCGAAAATACTCACTCAAAACGGTATCGTGATTTTTCCGGCCCAATGCCTCTATGGTATGGCGGTCAACGCCCTGAACCCAGACGCTGTAGAGAAAATATTTCAAATCAAACAACGGTCAGCAGACAACCCCGTCCTCATCCTGATTCACACGCCAGACATCTTGCCAGCCCTTGTCAAACACATTCCCGAGCAGGCCCAACGCCTTATGGAGCGGTTCTGGCCCGGCAAACTGACCCTGGTATTTGACGCGGCAGACCACATTTCCTCCCGACTTACCGCCGGCACCGGCAAAATCGGCATCCGTCTCCCCGGCCATCCGGTGGCTCGTGCCCTGGTCAATGCCCTGGACTTTCCCATCACCGGGACCTCAGCCAATATCTCCGGCGACCCCGGCTGCACCCGCACTCAAGATCTATCTCCGACCATGATATCCCAAACCGATCTTATCCTGGATGCAGGGGAATTAAAAGGCGGCGCGGGCTCTTCAATTGTCGATGTCACTGTCACCCCCCCTGTCCTCTTACGGGAAGGTGCGGTATCTTTTTCCACGCTCTTCAATATAACGCAACGGCCACGGGCCGTTCCTAGTCTATCGCGTCCCAGGCGTTCGCCCACAACAAATATAGAAAGAACCGAATGAGTTTGCATCGGACTTTCATATAACCGCCACGGGCGGACCTGGTTTTTCACCTCGGTTCGCCCACAACAAATATCGAAAGTACCGAATGGGTTTGCATCGGACTTTCATATAAAAAAAACACAACACCAGTTCCACACCCAACGCCCCGCATTCCATTAGAACAACACCCATAAACAAAGAAATGGTATTGACAAACGTCCCATTTTCATCTAAAAGAAAGCTCTCATGCCGGAGTGGTGGAATTGGTAGACGCAGAGGATTCAAAATCCTCCGGGCTTTATGCCCTTGCGAGTTCAAGTCTCGCCTCCGGTACCAGCCAATACAAAGGGTTTTGACGATTTCAGCATAAAAAGTCAAAACCCTTTTTTATATTTTGGTCAACATTTTTTGTTGACTGCGGTCCCTTCTGTAGAAACCAAAAATCTTTTCAACTGGACTCTCCCCTGTTCTTTTATCACTCCCGTCAACCATGTTGTTACTATTCGGATTATAGGCCGCCTTATCCAAAAACGATGTTATAGACCGCTTTATAGGTCTTCACAAAATGAAATTGAATCCCGGCTTTAATATGTTCGGGCAATTTTTCGTATTCACTGCTGCAACCGTCGGGCAAAATAACCTCTTTGATACCGGCCCTGCGGGCCGCAATGATTTTTTCTTTGATCCCGCCAACAGGCAATACCTCCCCGGTCAAGGTGATCTCTCCGGTCATGGCCAGGGGCCTGTCAATGGCCCGGCCCGATGCCAGTGACACCAATGCGGTGCTGATGGTCACACCCGCACTGGGGCCATCTTTGGGAGTGGCCCCTTCGGGCACATGGATATGCAAAAAACTTGAATCAAAGTAATCTTGGTCAATGCCATAGGCCTTGGCATTGGCCCGGACATGGGACAGAGCGATGGATGCAGATTCCTGCATAACCTCTCCAAGTTTGCCCGTGAGCTTAAATCCTGCGGTTTTAGAATGGACACGCACCGCTTCTATGGAAAGGGTTGCCCCACCCATTGCCGTCCAGGCAAGTCCGGTGACAATGCCTTTTCCCCGCATTTGTTTTTCCGGTTTAAAAATCGGTGGTCCCAGCAACTCTGACAGAGATTTGATATTGATGCGGATTTTATCTTTCTTGGTCTTTAAAATCCGAACAATACTTTTACGGATGATCTTATTGAGCTGCTTTTCCAGCGCCCTCACGCCGGCCTCCCGGGCATACCCCTCAATAAGCTGGCGAATGGTGGGATCGGTAATGGTAATGGTGGACGCCTTGAGCTTATTGCGCTTCAACAGCCTTGGCCACAGGTGCTTTCTGGCAATCTCAAGTTTTTCAGCCGTGATATAGCCAGACAGATTGATTCGGTCCATGCGGTCCAGCAAGGGGGCAGGGATGGTATCCAAGGTGTTGGCGGTACAGATAAATAACACCTTGGACAGATCAACCCGAAGATCCAGGTAATGATCTAAAAATTCAGAATTTTGTTCCGGATCCAGCACCTCCAGCAGCGCAGAAGCCGGATCCCCCTGATACGAAGCCCCGATCTTATCGATCTCATCTAACATGATGACAGGATTGGCAACTTCTGTATCTTTAAGGGCCTGGACCAGTTTGCCTGGCAAGGCCCCCACATAGGTTCTGCGGTGCCCCTTGATCTCCGCTTCATCCCGCATGCCCCCCAATGAGAATCGGTAAAATTTACGGCCCAGGGCCTCAGCGATAGATTTACCAATGGAGGTTTTCCCCACACCGGGCGGGCCCACAAACAAAATGATGGAACCTGAAATATCTTTTTTATACACACCGGCCGCAAAAAATTCGATGATCCGCTCCTTGACATCGGCCAACCCGGCATGGTCTTTATTTAACGTCCTTTCCGCCCGTTCAATATCAATATTGTCCTCGGAATAGACCCCCCAGGGAAATGAGGTGACCCAGTCCAGGTAATTTCGGGTCACCCCATACTCGGATGAACCGGTTTCCAAAATGGACAGCTTTTCAATCTCCTCGTCAAACCGCTTCACCACATGTTCTGGCGGATCAAGGGACTCGAATCTCTCCTTGAACTTATCCACATCCGAGGTTTTGTCATCCTTTTGGACACCAAGTTCTTTTTGAATGGCCTTGAGCTGCTCCTTGAGAAAGAACTTGCGCTTGTTGTCGTCCACCTTGGTATTAATATCTTTTTGAATCTTGGTTTGGAGCTTGGCGATCTCAATTTCCTTTTGCAAAAGCATCATCACCTTTTTCATTCGCACCAAAATGGATTCGGTCTCCAAAATCCCTTGGAGCTGCTCTCCATTGGCCGTGGTAATACCGGCGGCAAAATCGGTCAAAGGAGAGGGCTGATCCGGGGAAAATCGGCCCAAGTATTGCTTAAGCTCCTCGGAATACAGCGGATTCAAAGAGAGCAGTTGTTTAATGGCAGAAATAATAGAAATCCCATAGGCTTTGAGCTCATCTTCATTTTCTTTCAAGGACGTAAAATACTCCACCTGGGCCACAAAGGGCGGTTTATCCGACAAAAACTTTTTAATGCGAAATCGCTCCAGTCCTTGGGCGATGAACTGGAGATTCCCTTCCACATCCACCACATTGAGCATCCGGACCACACAGCCCACCTCGGGGAAATCTTCTTTGTACACATATTTCCCCTTTACCTCTTTCAAGTAGGACAGCCCGAGCAGGTTCTGGGACTCCTTGGATGCCTTCATCAAGGTGTTTTCCCAACGCGCTTTGCTGACAATCAGCGGCTGCACCTGGGCGGGAAGATGGGGACGTCCCGTAATGGGGACAAGGTATAGGATATCGGGCTTTACACTCTGGGTTACAAGGTCACCCGTTGTTGTGGCCTTCTCTTCTTCGTCTATGACGATTTCCGGTTCAATGGGGTTGTTCTCATCGCTCATGGATCACCTCAATATATATCATTTTGTCTTAACTGCCCCCCCTTGCGTATTATGTTCAGCGGACCCGCTGTCGCTTCCACAGCCTCAGCCGCCATTGCCACTGAACAGTCTCACCATCCGACGAATGACAAATCCGCCTGCCACAACCATAAACACAATCACAATTATATTTTCCATGATTTTATCCTTTCTAATATCGTATTACCTGCGGTATATCTCTATTCATCTATCACCTCAAAAATGCATCCGGAATTTTACATTTTCAAAATATCCGCCCATAGGATGCTTGCAGTTTATAGGTATCAACCAAACAACTTATGGCATAAAATGAAAGATAAGCATCGGCAAAACGAATGCAAGCGCTGTAAAAAAAGCAATCTCAAACTAAATAATTCTAAATAACCATTTGACTTACCTTTCAAAAACATATAATGAGTAATGTAACTTAAATGGAGATTAACTGATGACCAAAGAACTTGACCTGTCTGAAAGCCTGGAAGATTATCTTGAAACCATACTTGAACTGCAAACCAATAAAACGGTGGCCAGATCAAAAGATATCGCCGAGAAACTGGATATAAAACGGGGATCGGTAACCGGCATGCTCAAAAAACTGGCCAGCCAGGAACTGATCAATTACGAACCCTACGGCTATGTCACCCTCACCCCAAAGGGAGAAGCCATCGCCAAAGAGATCGAAAAACGGCACAGCGTCTTTAAAGAATTTTTATTCAAGCATATTGGCGTTGATGAAAAAACAGCAGACGAAACCGCCTGCCGGATGGAACATTCCATGAACAGCGCCACTTTTAAAAAATTCAAGGCGTTCATCTCTGGGCTGGATAAGTAATTCTTTCGCTCGTACGATGTTTTAACCCCAGGCCAATTGTTATACCCCCATCTTTTACGTTTCAAGGGCCAACCGAAATGGAAAACCCCGAGGTTGGCCCATGGCAGTTCTCAAAAGATCCGGTGACACAATTGGCCACCGGATGAATGGTTCGTCTTGCCCGCCAGGCACCAGGTCGTTCTGATCAACGGCGTTTTTAATGCTTGAAACTTCGTTGACCCGTATAGACCATGGTTGCGTTATTCTCATTGCAGGCTTCAATGGACTGGTAGTCATTGAGAGACCCACCCGGTTGAATCACCGCCGTCACCCCTTGTCTCAATCCCACATCAATACCGTCCCTGAAGGGGAAGAAAGCATCGGAGATCATGGCGGATCCAATAAGTCCCCCTTTAACTTTCGCCACATCCGCTTCGATTTCCGCCCGTTTATCTACATCGGTCATATCTGCAAATGCGGTGTTGTAGCGTTCATAGCAATACCGGTCACACAGCTTACGATAGGCTTTATCTACGGCGATCTCAGCGACCCCCACCCGATCCTGCTCACCGGTGCCGATGCCCACCGTACAATTATCCTTGACATAGATAACAGAGTTTGAAGTGATACCGGATTCCACCAGCCAGCCAAAGTGCATGTCCTGGTACTCCTGATCACTTGGCGGACGGTTCACGGTAAAGGTCTCGCCTTTGTATTCAGCGGATGCAATGGTAAGATCTTCTTTTTTCAACGTTTCAGGCACAAATGACCACTGGGCAACAATGCCGCCGTCCATCAAGCTTTTAAAATCCACCACCCGCTCACCAATAAAGGACTGAAGCCGGTCAATGGCGTTAATACGGATCACCCTCAAATTTTTTCGACGGCCAAGGATATCAATAACACCGTCTTCAAATTCAGGTGCCACAACCACTTCTGCATACTGGGCGGAGATGGCTTCTGCCGTGGCTTTATCCACTGCCTTATTCAGGGCGATGCATCCCCCAAAGGCAGCGACTCTGTCAGCCATGTACGCCTTGGCATAGGCGGTTTCAAGACTGTCGGCCCGGGCCGCGCCGCAGGGATTGTTATGTTTGACGATGACAGCGCAGGGGGTATCGGTAAAATACCGAAGAATGTTCAACGCATTGTCCGCATCGGTGAGGTTTGTTTTGCCGGGGTGCTTGCCCGATTGCAGCAGCTCAATATCGGAAACCAGGTATTTTCCCGGGGTAATGGTCTGGGCGTCGCCCAATGCCAGGTTCCCATTAACCAGCCGGTAAAGGGCGGCTTCTTGCCCCGGGTTTTCCCCGTAGCGCAGCCCCTTTTCAACATCGTCAATCACCCAGGACACCTTATCATAAAACAGGGTCTGGCGCTTATCCCCATCCACAAAAGAAATCTCCATATTAGGGGTGAAATGGTCGTCCATGATGGTTTTGTACATCTGTTTCAAATCTTTGGCCATTGTTATTCTCCTGTTTGATAGCATGATTGAACCGCTTGCATGGTCTGGGCACCCAGCCAGTCGGCGATGGTTCTGTCATAAACGGCGGTATGCTCAAAGGCTTTTTTAGACAGTTCATACCGATCTGACAGGGAAAGTGCCCCATCCTGAGCGGTCACCTTTTTGAGAATACCGTCATAGGAAGCCGGATCCACCACAGCGGCCACCCGGATAAAATTTTTGGCAGCGGCCCGGATCATTGTGGGGCCGCCGATATCAATATTGCCCCGTGCATTTTCAACGGACACCCCATCTTTGGCAATGGTGTCACTGAAGGGATAGAGGTTCACCACCACCATGTCAATGGGCAGGGCCTGGGTACGCTTGAGGTCCGCCTGATGGGCCGGATTATAGGTTTCAGTCAGCAGACCCAGATAGATCTTAAAATCCAGAGTCTTCACAAGACCGCCCTGGGTCTCGGGCTGGCCGGTATAATCGGAGACCTGTTTGAGGTGGCGACCAGCCGTGTCACCAAGAATATCTTTGATCCTGGCATAGGTGCCGCCGGTGGACAGAATCAAAAGATCGGGGTTGGCTGCCAGCATTCCTGGGATAAAGGTTTCCAGGCCGGTTTTATCCGACACACTGACCAGCATGGTTTGAATTTTTACCTTATTGTCGATTTTTTCTACCACATTTTTTTCCATGGGCGGTCCTCTGTTATTGGATTGATATCGTATTTTTTTTATGGAAATTCCATGAAATCCCATTCGGTGCGTTCATGATTTGTTGTGGGTCAACGCCTGGGATTCAATAGACCAGGGCGGCCCGTGGTCGCTATCCGGGCTGATATGTAAACCATTCGGCCCGACCCGTCAAGTTGGCCCTGCTGTACTGAATGAGATCAGCGATGTTCTGCCCGAATCAGGTCATTCAATGTACGGATCAAAGGAGCCACCTCGCTGCGATGCTCAGGGGGAACCATCAACCCAGGGATTTTAATATTGGGTAACGCCAACGCGTCTGTATCAGAATCCATCAAGATGTCATCGGGCAATTGCCCCGCTTCAACATGGGCGCCAAACCATCCGGCCATATCCAGAAAATTGCCAAAGCAGCCACCTGCATCCAGATGTTCGATATACTGGAGGATCACCGTGGAAAGGGTCAAGGCCAAGGGCGTCATCTGGGCCCACCCCGTCTCTTGACAAGGGGTCTGTGACATCATGCTGCGGCAGCCAAAGGGCCGGACATGATAAATACTGCACCGCCCGTCCACCAGCAGGGGGCACCGTCCCCAAGCCGGATCGTTTTCTTCTTCTGCCACGGCTTGTCCCGACATGGTGGCCTGGGCAAATCCGTTGGTGGTCAACGCCGGTCGGTATCGCTTTAGCCCGGCCGCAGTACCAATCCTGGCAGTGACTGCTGCCCTGCTTTTTTTATCCAATTGAGAAAACGCAAAGGCCGTTTCCAGGCCCGTCGCTGTAACATTACAGGTGCAGCATGCATCGCACCCTGCCCTGCATGCCACATCCAATGTCTTTACGGCCCCATCAAATCGCTCATAGATCTTGGACAGGGTCTCCATTTTCCAGGTATCCAGTATATAAACACGCATTGCTTTCTCATCTATACCAATTTGAATGGGCGGTCAATTGCTGGATTCATTTTTTAAGGGGCTTCTGTATGCCATCCTTATATTACCGCCCTCCCCCAACCTTGGGGTTTATTTTCCTGGGCGTTTGTGCGTATGATTAAACAACAAATCCCTGTGGGTACATCATCATGGATTGACAAAATATAACGGCCACGGGCCGCCTTTGGTCTATCAACACCCAGGCACAGCCCACAACAAAACAAGAAAGTAATTCAGTAAGTTACTGAGACTTTCATATAACCGCCACGGGAGGACCTGGTTTTTCACCTCGGTTCGCCCACAACAAATATCGAAAGAACCGAATGGGTTTGCATCGGACTTTCATATAAAAAAAACAGATTGAATCGAGGAATCAGGTCATCATAAGGAGACGCCATGGGCGCTGATGTTTTTTTTATGGACATGCATGCCACGTCCCGGGAAAACCTTCCCCAAAAACTTGAACGCCTGGTCAATACCGCAGGCCTTGGCAAAATCCTGGCCAACAAGGATCTCACGGCTGTTAAAGTCCACTTCGGCGAACAGGGCAATACCGCATTTATCCGTCCATTGTACATTCGCAAGGTCATCCGAGCCATCCGAAAGGCGGGTGCCGCCCCCTTTCTCACCGACGCCAACACCCTGTATGTGGGCACCCGATCCGATGCTGTATCACACATCAAAACCGCCGTAGACAACGGCTTCTCCTATTCCTCCATGGACGGAGCGCCCCTGATCATTGCCGATGGGCTTTTTGGCAAAAGTGACACAGCGGTTCAGGTGAACCTCAAGCACAGCAGCGAAGTGTATATTGGTTCTGAAATCATCAATGCCAACGCCCTGGTTTCCGTGGCCCATTTCAAAGGCCATGAGCTTTCCGGATTCGGCGGTACGTTAAAAAACCTGGGCATGGGCTGTGCCTCCAGGCGCGGTAAGCTGGATCAGCACTCCAATGTCAGTCCCAAAATCAAACGTAAAACCTGCATTGGCTGCGGTCTGTGTGCGGCCCATTGTCCGGGTTCAGCCATCTGCATTAAAGATAAAAAAGCCTATATCAACAAGGCCGATTGTATTGGATGCGCTGAATGCATTGTCCGGTGCCCCACATCATCCATCAAGATCAACTGGAATCAGGACGTACCGGTGTTCCTTGAAAAAATGATGGAATATACCATGGGCGTGCTCAAGGACAAGGCCGGTAAAGCACTTTTCATCAACTTCATCACAAATGTATCCCCGAAATGCGACTGTCTGCCCTATGCCGAACACCCCATCTGTAAGGATATCGGCGTAGTGGTATCCACCGATCCTGTGGCCATTGACCAGGCCGCCGCAGATTTGGTCAATGCCCAGCCGGCCATGGCAGGCTCAAATCTAACTTGTAACACCAACGCCGGAGAAGATAAATTCAAAGGCCTTTACCCAGGAGTGGACTGGGAGCACCAGCTGACCTATGCCCAAAATATTGGCCTTGGGGAACGGGAATATAATCTGGTCAAGCTGGACACCTTGTCCTATAAAACCCCCGGCCCCCATTCCTGATTTCAAATCGTGAGGTGAATCCATGTACCTAGCCAGGATTAAAAAAGACAAGGGTTTTACATATATGATCAGGGAATCGGTTCCCGAAAACAATGGATTCGGATATCGAGATATCTGTGGTGTCGGCCCCCACCCCGGCGCATGGATCGACTATCCTGGCGGCAATGCCTGGTATGTGAGCCCGGATCTTGAGGACCGGGTCGAAAAAAACGCCAGACATTTCGATGCCGACGAACTTGAAGGACTGTTCAGGCCTTTTTTGAAACCATCCATCAAACGGGCCACGGACGCCTTCAGCCATCGCTCCGCTTCCGGTTTCAAACGGATGACCAAACAGGAAAAACACGCCCTGGCCAGATCCGTCCATGCCTTTGATAAGCGCCGAGCCCATTACCTTAAATTCGGTAACATGGACCAGGGCCCCGTGGTGAACATTCCCCCGGTGATATTGAAAAACCTCAAGGACAAATCCAGGGATGAGATCGAGCAATACTTCATGGCCGAAGAAAAGTGCATCCGATCCAGGGATCTTAAATCATACGTTTATACGGTGTTTGACCTTCAGCGGTTTTTTGACAGCTTCATGGCCAAACAGATGCCCCAGGCCATGGACCCGGAGAAGGTAGAACGCTTTTTCATCCAGGAGTTGTGCGCATTGAACAACGAGCTGTTTTCCCTCACAGACCATCTCCACGACTACTTTATCCGCTACGCCCTGATGTTTTTTGACCACACTTACACAGACACTGTGCTGCTCCAGGACATGGCCAATGATTTTATGTTCCGCAGCCGTTTTTTCAAGCCGCGGCCCGCGCCCTCGGTTTCGACCGCCAGCGCCAGAAGGATTTTTGGGTTTTCAAAAGACGATCTTAAAACCATGGATAAAAAAACATTGACGCGCAAATTCAGAACCCTGGCCAAGGAGCACCATCCAGACAAGGGGGGAGACAGCCAAAAATTTGCAGCACTTAACGATGCTTATCAGGCATTGCTGGAAAAAATAAGGCCGCACTAAGCCCCATAAACAAAACACCCCATAAAAACACCCAAAGAAGATTGTTTTGATCATGGGCCTAAATGGTGTACGCGTCATTTTCCCATTGAAATTATTTACAAAAGGGTTAAGTTATCAAAATTTAGGATCGCAAATACAATACAAGAGGGGGCCGCAGGCAAGTCACTTTATTCAATTTAAAGCATTTGCGGTCCATAATATCATAAAATGCGTCAGATCACGCAGAGAGGATATCATGGCAAAAAACGTTATTATCATCGGAGCAGTGGCACTTGGCCCTAAAGTCGCCTGCCGACTTAGACGCCTCGATCCAGATACCAACATCACCGTTATCGACAGGGATAACCTCATCTCCTATGGCGGATGCGGCATCCCCTATTACATCGGAGGAGATATCAACGACATCCAGGAGCTGCGATCCACCACAGCCCACGCTGTAAGAGACCCGGAGTTTTTCAAGACCTGTAAAGGGGTTAAAATCCTGCCAAGGGTGGAAGCGGTATCCATCAACCGAAAAGAAAACACCGTGATGGTCCGCCACCTGGACCATGGCAGTGAAGAGGCCCTGCCCTATGACAAACTGGTGATTGCCACCGGGGCAACACCGGTATGCCCCCCCATCCCCGGTGCAGACCTGCCCCAGGTGTTTACCGTGTCCAATCTCCATACTGCCCATGACATTAAGGAGAGAATCTCCAAAGGCCTTGTGGGCAAGGCGGTTGTGATTGGTGCCGGGGCCATCGGCATTGAAATGGCCGAAGCGCTTACCGATCTTTGGGGAGTTGACACCACAGTGGTGGAGATGGCGGACCAGGTGCTGCCGGGGGCCATCGGCCAGAACATCTCTCGGATGGTGGAAACCCATCTGGCAAAAAATGAGGTCGAAGTCATTGTCTCCCAACAGGTCACAAAAATTCTCGGAGATACCACATCCGGCGTGACCGGTGTCGAAGTCAACGGCAATCTCATTGAATGTGACATGGTGATCATGTCCGCCGGGGTTCGGCCCAATACCCAGTTTGCCGCCGACGCCGGCCTTGCCGTGGCTGCAAACGGTGCATTGATTGTGGATCGAACGCTCAGGACCACTGATCCAGACATCTATGCCGGTGGAGATTGCATTGAAATGCGCCACCTGGTTTCTGGTGAAAACATGACCATGCCGCTGGGCTCTCTGGCAAACCGCCAGGGACGAATCATCGCCAACAACATCCATGGCCGGTCCTCCCAATTCCGTGGTACGGTAGGCACCTTTTGCATCAAAATATTTGAGATGGGTGTTGCCACTGCCGGACTTACCGCGGCCCAGGCGAAAGCGGCGGGATTCGATCCAGTCCACGCCCTGGTGGCTCAGTTTGACCGGGCCCATTTTTACCCCAACTCAAAGTTCATGTACATCCAATTAACGGCCGACCGTTCCACCCGGAAAATTCTGGGCATCCAGGCCATTGGCGAGCAACTTGACGCGGTCAAAGCTCGGGTGGATGCCGTGGCCCCATTGCTCCATTCCGGCATCACCGTGGATGACATATGCTGCCTGGAAACCTGCTATGCGCCGCCATTTTCATCGGCCATGGATATCATCAACAATGCAGGCAATGTGCTGGACAACATTCTTGAAGGCCGAAACACCCCCATCGACATACCCGTTTTCCTGGAACGCTTCAAAAAAGAGAATATCAAAGTGGTGGATCTGAGAACTGCTGTGGAAGCCGAACGGTTCATTGCCGCTTACGGCAAAGACAGATGGATCTCCATGCCCCAGGAAGAACTGCGGGATCGGTACGAAGAACTGCCCAAAGATGAGGACATCTATCTGATCTGCGGCACCGGGGCCAGATCCTACGAATGCCAGACCGTCCTTAACCAACGGGGCTATGACCGGGTAAAAAATATCCAGGGAGGGTATGCCGTCTTGGCCGTTACAGCACCGGAATTTATCCCTGCTGCACAATAGACCCATTCTTTTTTTCTCCCGGCGATCACCCACTGCCGGGAGAAAAGAACATCGGTATCCAGGAGGTAAGCAGGTGGCACAACAACGCAAATGGATCATTGCCGCTGTGTGTATTTTGCTCACCGCAACGGCATTCGGATTTGGCTTATACCTGATACCCATGGTCCTTCCGGAAATAACAGCAAGCCTGGGATTGGACTATACCCGTATCGGTACGATCACCGGCGGCTGCCAGATTGCATCACTTCTGGCCATTCCCCTGGCGGACCTTGTTGTGAGACGTTTCGGGGCGTTAACCACCATTATCACGGCACAATTCGCAGCCGCCCTGTTGCTGGCAGGCGTTTACGGCCTGCAAGGGTTTTTCGATTTTTTTTGCCTTAGCTTTCTCATTCGAATTTGGCCGGTGATGGTCTGGATTCCGATGGTGGCGGTAGCGGCAGAACACCTGCCACTCAATTGGCGGCCCACTTTTTTTACCCTTGTATCTACTGCGTCCTTCGTTTGTGTCTCTTTTGACGGAATTTTCTCCTCCTGGTTTCTCACCCATTCAAATTGGCGGGTCATGTGGCTGGCCGCTTCGATTATCAGTATTGGAATCGGCATCATCTCACTAGCTGCCTTAAAATACTGTGGTGGGTTGGACAGCCACATCCAAAACGAAAAGCTCCCCCAAACAGCCCTTGAACACGAGCTCACAGCATGGCTAAAAAGTCGGGATGGGATCCTGATGAATGCAATATTTCTGGTTACCGGCCTGACGTTTATCTCTTTTCCGGTTTATCTGGCGCCGTATTTAAGGGAAGAGCTGAATGCGGGATTGCCCGCCATCACCTTAATTTGGTCAGTGATGGGATTGGCAGGGGTTGCGGGGGGATTGATTTTCAGCATCATCGTGGCCCACCTAGGGATCAAATTCTGTCTTGCTTTAATTTTCAGTTTGGGCATGACTGCCGCAGCCGGCCTGACAGGTGCGCCGGCCATGGTACCCATGACCGTGTCAGCCGTATCATTCGGTGCCGCCCAGGCAGTGATTTTTGGTATGGGACCGGCATATATTTCCAACGTGCTGTCGGCACCAGCAGCATCCCGGGCATTTACCCTGGGAACGGCCATTATGAATATTGGCGGCCTGGTTGGAAATTTCCTTGTCGGCTGGAGCAGTGATATACTGGATAGCTTTAAGTGGAGCTATATGGCCACAGGTGCCCTGTTTGCTGCGGGCGCACTTCTTTCAATGTTGCTGGCGCAAGCCTCCACTGATAAAAAAACGGTGCATTAACCAGAGAAAACACAATATTCATTAAATGTAGCGCCATAAAATATTGTGGTGAATTGGTGCCATACTACAACGTTGAGCATAATCACTTCCATGTATTTGAGGGCGTTCAAAATTCTGTGTCAGTTAACTGAATTTTGAATGCCCTCTTTTTAATTTGACCATAGGCTTAGGCGACACTCAAATCGTGAATTTTCCAACGATTGTTTCCAAGGTTTTGGCCAAGTTGGAAATATTCATGACGCTGCTATTGATCAATTGACTGCTTTCTTTGATTTTGGAAGCGCTTTGATTGATATTCTTCATATCCATTGTAATTTCA